>Ga0233429_1000299_pt1 | contig 90584 bp, 78 predicted proteins | sample SI_118_April2016_3_FD_179879 | JGI IMG/M metagenome (GOLD analysis project Ga0233429, IMG submission 179879) | Seawater microbial communities from Saanich Inlet, British Columbia, Canada - SI_118_April2016_135_MG | ecosystem: Environmental > Aquatic > Marine > Inlet | place: Canada: British...
CGGATTTGTTATTCCAGCGTTTCATTGAAATCTGGTCGGGCCTGCCGGTGCTGTTTTTATTGATCATTCTGGCCAGCATCGTCGAGCCCAATTTCTGGTGGCTGCTGGGCATCATGCTGCTGTTTTCGTGGATGGCGCTGGTCGGCGTGGTCCGGGCCGAATTCCTGAGAGCGCGTAATTTCGATTATGTGCGCGCCGCACGCGCGCTGGGCGTCAGCGATATCACCATCATGTATCGCCATATCCTGCCCAATGCCATGGTCGCGACGGTGACGTTCCTGCCGTTCATTTTAAACGGGTCGATCACGACACTGACGGCCTTGGATTTCATCGGCTTTGGGCTGCCGCCGGGATCGGCCAGCCTTGGCGAGTTGCTCAATCAGGGCAAGGCCAACATGCAGGCCCCGTGGCTGGGCCTGACCGCATTTTCCGTGTTGGCGATTATGCTCAGCCTGCTGATCTTTATCGGCGAGGCGGTGCGCGACGCGTTTGATCCCAGAAAGACATTCAGATGAGCCTGCTTGAAATTGAAAACCTGAGTGTGTCGTTCGGCGAAGGAAACCGAGAGGTCGAGGCCGTTCGCGGCGTGTCGCTGTCGCTGGACAAGGGCGAGACGGCGGCGCTGGTCGGTGAGTCCGGTTCCGGAAAATCGGTAACGGCGCTGTCGGTCATGCGCTTGTTGCCTTATCCGCTGGCCCATCATCCGTCCGGGTCAATCAAGTTCGCCGGCGAAGAGATTATGGACGCGCCGGAAAGCCACATGCGCCAGCTGCGCGGTGATCGCATGGCGATGATTTTTCAGGAACCCCTGAACAGCCTGAACCCGCTGCATTGCATAGAAAAACAAATCAGCGAAGTGCTGCTGGTGCACAAGGCGATGACATCGGCGATGGCGCGGGACCGAGTCGAGGAATTGATGACGCTGGTCGGATTGCAAGACCAGATTTCACGGCTGGGCAATCTGCCGCATGAATTTTCCGGCGGCCAGCAGCAACGCGTAATGATCGCGATGGCGCTGGCCAACGAGCCGGACCTGCTGATCGCCGACGAACCGACGACCGCCGTCGACGTTACCATTCAGGCGCAGCTGCTCGACCTGTTGAAGGACTTGCAGGAAAAACTCGACATGGCGCTGCTGCTGATTACCCACGATCTGAGCGTTGTTCGCCACATGGCCGACACGGTATCGGTGATGAACGCCGGGCGCATTGTTGAACAAGGCGCTGCTGCCGATATTTTCGAGCGTCCCCAAGACACCTATACAAAGACCCTGCTGGCGGCCGAGCCGAAGGGCGCACCGATGCCTGCTGATGCCAGCGCCCCGGACCTGATAAGCGGTGAGGACATAAAGGTATGGTTCCCGATCAAGCGTGGCATCATCGGGCGCACCGTTGATCATGTTAAAGCGGTCGACGGAGTGTCGCTGACGGTGAAGCGCGGCCATACGCTGGGCGTCGTTGGTGAATCCGGTTCCGGCAAAAGCACCCTGGCCCGGGCCCTGCTGCGGCTGGAAAAATCAGACGGCTCGATCAAACTGGAAGACAGCCAGTTACAGGGCCGGGACGCGAGCGAACTGCGCCCCTTGCGCAAGCGCATGCAAATCGTTTTTCAAGATCCGTTCGGAAGCCTTAGCCCGCGCCAGTCGGTCGGGCAAATCGTCGGCGAAGGGCTGGTCGTCCATGGCATCGGCGGGTCTGAGGAAGAACGCCGGACGTTAATCGCCGACACATTAAAAGAGGTCGGACTTGAGCCCGAGATGATGGACCGTTATCCGCACGAGTTTTCCGGCGGCCAGCGCCAGCGGATATCCATTGCCCGCGCGCTGGTGCTGAAACCGGACTTCATCATCATGGACGAGCCGACAAGCGCGCTCGATATGTCGGTGCAGGCGCAGATCGTCGAATTGTTGCGCGACCTGCAGGAACGCCACGGCCTGACGTATCTGTTCATCAGCCATGATTTGAAGGTGGTGCGCGCCGTCGCCCACGACATTGTCGTCATGCGCGATGGCAAGATCGTCGAACAAGGCCCGGCGGCCGACGTCTTCGCCCGGCCCCAACAGGCCTATACCCGCGCCCTGATGGCGGCCGCCCTGGAAATGAAGGCCGACGATACGGGCGTGGTCGGAATCTGATGGGCATTATCTTCATCGCCGGGGAAATTGACGCCGACGTCTGGCGCGACGTGTTGGCGGCGGAATTGCCCGAGATTGATTTTGATACGGACTTTTATGTCTGGCCAGACCGCCCCACTGATCCCGGCGATATCGATATCGCGCTGGTCTGGCGTCCGCCAGAAAATGCCCTGAGCGAATTTCCCGGCCTTGCCTGCGTCATCAATCTGGGGGCCGGGGTCGATAGCATCCTGAACGACGAGACCTATCCCCGGCATGTGCCGCTGGTCCGCATGATCGACCCTGCCCTGACCCGGCACATGACCGAATTCGTCATCCAGCGGGTGCTGACGTTTCATCGCAAGTTTCATGTCTATGACAGCTTCCAGCGGAACCACGACTGGAAGGAAATGCGCCAGGAAGACACGCTGACCAAGCGCGTCGGGATATTGGGCCTGGGCGAACTGGGCAGTGATGCGGCACGGGTGCTGGCAAGCATCGGCTTTGATGTTGCCGGGTGGAGCCGCCGTGAAAAGACCATCGACGGCGTTCAATCATTTTTTGGCGAAGATGCCTTCACACCATTTCTTGGGCGCACCGACATTCTGGTCTGCCTGTTGCCGCTAACCGAAGCCACCCGCGGCATATTGAATGCCGATACCCTGTCACAATTGCCCGAAGGCGCGTACGTGATCAACGCGGCGCGCGGTGGCCATCAGGTCGAGGCGGACTTGCTGGCGGCGCTGGATAGCGGACATCTGGCTGGCGCGGCACTGGATGTCTTCAACGAAGAACCGTTACCCGCATCTTCGCCCATTTGGGATCACCCGAAGGTTCTGGTCACCCCGCACATCGCCAGTCTGTCGTCGCCCGGGTCAGCGGCGCGGGAAATCGCAGCCAACATCCGACGCATTCGAAAGGGTGAAGAGCCCACCGATCAGGTCAGCCTGGACGCGGGATACTGATCCCGAAAGGACAAATGACCCCAAGTCAGTTGTCCTTCAGAAGCCCGCGACTGAGGGACAACTAAGAGATAAATCCGTAAGACAAGGCCAGCAAGCCGCCGCCCAACGCAATGCGATAGAGCACGAATGGCGTGAAAGTTGCGCGACGCAGCCACGCCATCATGATGAATATGGCGACAAGCGCCGTGCCAAAGGCCAGACCGGCAGCCAGGATGGCATCCGCCGTCAGCTGCGCATCGCCGCTGTGATACAGCTGCAATCCCTTCAGGGTTCCGGCCCCGATGATCGTCGGGATCGACAGCAGCATGGAAAAACGCGCTGCTTCGGACCTCTCCATGCCGAGCATGCGCGCCGCCGACATGGTTATGCCCGACCGGCTGGTGCCCGGCACCAGTGCCAGCACCTGAGACAGGCCAATAATTATGGCGTCGACAATGCCGATATGTTCGACCCGCCGCACCGTCATGCCGACCTGATCGGTAATATAGAGAACGATGCCAAACCCGAAGGTCGTCCAGGCGATGATTTCGATAGAGCGCAGACCGTCCATCATGCCGTAGCGTTCCATCAGGTAGCCAGCCGCGATCACAGGCAACGTCGCCAGCACCAGCAGCCCGAATAGACGGGCATACGGATCACGCCTGCCGCGCGTCACCGCCAGCAGCCCCGCCGTCATTCCCAGCATGTCGCGCCAGAAATACAGGCAAACCGCGCCCAGCGTTCCAACATGCACGGCAACATCGATGATCAGCCCCTGGTCGGGCCAATCGGCAAAAACCGGGATCAAGACAAGATGGCCAGACGAACTAATCGGCAGAAATTCGGTGATTCCCTGCACAATGGCGAGAACCACAATATGTAGAACGGGCAAGTATATTCTCCCAAGATGTAGAGAACTTATAGCATTCGAGACGTTCGGCCCCAACCCGGAATCTGTCAACGCCACTGGCTTTCGGAATAACGTTCCCATATTGTGGGACGCGGTGTGCATTTTCTGATTGGCAACACCCCGTCAGGCTTGGTATTGAGGGTCCAAATTCACTCAATTTGTGAGCTTTGGTTTGAGCAAAAATGTCGCGAGGTTAGGAATTTGACCGAAGGACATGTAGACATATTCGAGGGCATAATGACGACAACTCGCGGCATTTCTGCCAAATCCCTTCGGGACGGGGCTCTTTTTTCGACGGATGTCGTTGCAAAAGAACTTGTGATGACGGCATCACAGCGTCTTTCGCGCCTAGTCCAGCAAAAAAATGGCTCCCGCGAAAGCCATAAACTGAGTTAATTTGGGCCCTACGCCCTCCGCTAAATTAAAGGTAACGAAATTCATGAGCCAACAAGATTGGCCCTCAGCCCCCGGTCTGCCCCAAAAGCAAGGCCTGTATGATCCCGCCAACGAGCGAGACAACTGCGGTCTCGGCTTCATCGCCGATATCAAGAATCGCAAAAGTCACGATATCGTTCGCGATGGCTTGCAGATTCTGATCAACCTTGACCATCGCGGTGCCATTGGCGCCGATCCGCTGGCCGGTGACGGCGCCGGTATCTTGTTGCAGGTTCCCGACAGGCTATTCCAAGAAGAATGCCCGAAGCTGGGCTTTGATCTGCCCCCGGCAGGTGATTACGCCGTCGGCATGGTGTTCCTGCCGACCAATAAAAAGACTCTAGACAAGTGTATCGTGGCTTTCGATAAGGTCGTGCCCGAAGAAGGCCAGAGCATTATTGGCTGGCGCGACGTGCCGGTCGACAATTCCTATCTGGGCGAGAGCGTCAAGCCGATCGAACCGGTGATCCGCCAAATCTTCATCGCCAAGGGAAAAGGCTTCGAAGACACCGACGCCTTTGAGCGCAAGTTGTTCGTCATTCGCAAGCGCGTCCACCACGAGCTGTGGGACCACGACATTGAGGACAAGAAGCAATTCTACATCACGTCGCTGTCGACACGCACCATCACCTATAAGGGGATGATGCTGGCCCCCAACGTCGATAATTATTTTCTCGACTTGCGCGACGAGCGGACGGAATCGGCGCTGGCGCTTGTGCATCAGCGTTTTTCCACCAATACCTTCCCGTCGTGGCCGTTGGCCCAGCCGTTCCGTTATCTGTGTCATAACGGCGAAATCAATACCGTGCGCGGCAACATCAACTGGATGGCGGCGCGACGTCATAATATGAAGTCCGATATTCTGGGCGACGATCTGGAAAAACTGTGGCCGTTGATCGGCGACGGCTCGTCGGATTCCGCGACCTTCGACAATGCGCTGGAATTGCTGGTCGCCGGTGGCTATTCGCTGGCCCACGCGATGATGATGATGATTCCGGAAGCCTGGTCAGGCAACCCGCTGATGGATGACGACCGGCGCGCCTTTTACGAATATCACGCCGCCCTGATGGAACCGTGGGACGGCCCGGCATCCATGGCCTTTACCGATGGCCGCCAGATCGGCGCGACCCTGGACCGTAACGGACTGCGCCCGTCGCGCTATATCGTTACCGACGACGACAAGGTGATCCTGGGGTCCGAAGTCGGCGTGCTGCCGATTCCGGAAAGCAAGATCGTCAAAAAGTGGCGTCTGCAACCGGGTAAGATGTTGCTGATCGATCTGGAAGAAGGCCGCATCGTCGACGACGAAGAACTGAAGGCGACGCTGGCAACCACCAAGCCCTATCAGAAGTGGCTTGATGAAACCCAGATCAAGCTGGAAGAACTGCCGATGGAAGTTTCGGCGATGACACCGGACAAGAAGACCATTCTTGATCGCCAACAGGCCTTTGGTTATACGCAAGAAGACATCAAGTTCTACCTTGAGCCGATGGCCATCCATGGCATCGACCCGCTGGGTTCCATGGGATCAGACATTCCGCCGACGGTTTTGTCGGATCGACCGAAGAACCTGTACGGCTATTTCAAACAGAACTTCGCCCAGGTCACCAATCCGCCGATCGACCCGATTCGCGAAGAATCGGTGATGTCGCTGGTGTCGCTGATCGGGCCCAGACCGAACCTGCTGGACCTAAACACAGGCGGCACCCACAAGCGGCTCGAAGTCAGCCAGCCTATTCTGTCGAACGTCGACCTGGAAAAGATCAGGCGCATCGAAAACAAGGTCGGCCACGCGTTTCAGACCTATACCCTGGATATCTGTTATGGGGCCACCGATGGCCCCGACGGCATGAAGGGCGCGCTTGATGCGCTGTGTGAAAAGGCACAACTGGTCGTCACCGAAGGCCACAATATTCTTATTCTGTCTGACCGTGGCGTTAATGCCGACCGCGTCGCCATTCCGGCCCTGCTGGCAACGGCCGCCGTTCATCACCACCTGATCCGGGAAGGTTTGCGCACCGAGGTCGGGCTGGTTGTCGAGACCGGAGAGGCCCGTCAGGTTCATGATTTCTGCCTGCTTGCCGGTTACGGGGCTGAAGCCATCAGCCCCTATCTGGCATTCGAGACCCTGTCGCAGTTGCACCACAACCTGCCCGGCGAGATGTCCGAACGCCAAGCCCACAACAACTACGTCAAGTCTGTGTCCAAGGGCATTTTGAAGGTCATGTCGAAGATGGGCATTTCGACGTATCAATCTTATTGCGGGGCGCAGATTTTCGATGCCGTCGGCCTGGCGACGCCGTTTATCGATGCGTATTTCACCGGCACCGCGACGACCGTTGAAGGCATCGGCCTGAACGAGGTCGCCGTGGAAACGCTGAACCGTCATTCAGACGCCTATGGCAACGCCCCGGTATTACGGAACGCACTGGAAGTTGGCGGCGATCTGGCCTATCGGGTGCGCGGCGAAGAACACATCTGGACACCCGATACCATCGGCAAGTTGCAGCACGCGGTTCGCGCCGGTGATTACGAGGGCTTCAAGGAATTCTCTGCCATCGTCAACGATCAGGACACCAAGCTGAAAAACCTGCGCGGCCTGTTCAAGTTCAAAAACGTCAAGCCCGTCCCCATAGACGAGGTCGAATCGGTAGCAGATATCGTCAAGCGATTCGCCACCGGTGCCATGTCGTTCGGTTCTATCTCGTGGGAAGCCCACACCAATCTGGCGATTGCCATGAACCGTCTGGGGGCCAAGTCCAATACCGGCGAAGGCGGCGAGGAAGTCAGCCGCTTCACGCCCATGGACAACGGCGACAGCATGCGTTCGGCAATCAAGCAGGTGGCATCGGGACGTTTCGGCGTGACCACCGAATATCTGGTCAATGCCGACGACATCCAGATCAAGATGGCGCAGGGCGCCAAGCCTGGCGAAGGCGGTCAGTTGCCCGGCGGCAAGGTCGATGAATGGATCGGCCGGGTTCGCCATTCGACGCCGGGTGTCGGCCTGATTTCGCCACCGCCGCATCACGATATTTATTCCATCGAGGATCTGGCACAGCTGATCCACGACCTGAAGAACGTAAATCCAAAGGCCCGCATATCGGTCAAGCTGGTGTCGGAAGTCGGCGTCGGCACGGTCGCTGCCGGTGTATCGAAAGCGCACGCCGATCACGTCACCATATCGGGTGCCGATGGCGGCACTGGTGCCAGCCCGATCACATCGATCATGAATGCCGGATCGCCGTGGGAAATCGGCCTTGCCGAAACCCATCAGACGCTGGTCATGAACCGTCTTCGTGGCCGCATAGCGGTGCAGGTGGACGGTGGCCTGCGCACCGGTCGCGACGTTGTGGTTGGTGCCTTGCTGGGTGCCGATGAATTCGGCTTCGCCACCGGCGCGCTGATCGCCGAAGGCTGCATCATGATGCGCAAGTGTCATCTGAACACCTGCCCGGCAGGTGTCGCCACACAGGACCCGGAACTGCGCAAGCGCTTTACCGGAAAGCCGGAAGACGTCGTCAATCTGTTCACCTTCATCGCCGAGGAAGTGCGCGAGATCATGGCCGAACTGGGTTTCAGGAGCATCGGGGAAATGATCGGTCGTTCCGACATGCTCGACATGAACGACGCCATCGGTCATTGGAAATCCGAAGGCCTCGACTTCTCGCGCATTCTGACCAAGCCCGATGCCGGTGATGACGTTGCCGTTTCCCAGTGCGAAGACCAAGATCACGGTCTGGACAAGGCGCTGGACAACACCCTGATTGAGCAAGCCCAGTCCGCCATCGACGACGGCACCCCGGTGACCATCGAAAGCGATGTCGTTAACGTCAACCGCACCGTCGGCACCATGCTGTCGGGTCGGATTGCCGAAAAACATGGCCACAAGGGCCTGCCTGACGACACCATCCACATCAAGCTGACCGGCAATGCCGGGCAAAGCCTTGGTGCATGGGGGGCGCGCGGCCTGACGCTGGAACTGAACGGCGATGCCAACGACTATGTCGGCAAGGGACTGTCCGGTGCGCGCATCATCATCTATCCCAACGAAGACAGCCCGATTACGCCGGAAGACAACATCATCGTCGGCAACACCGTGCTTTACGGCGCGATTACCGGCGAATGCTTCTTCCGTGGCGTTGGCGGCGAACGCTTCGCCGTCCGCAATTCAGGGGCTACCGCCGTCGTTGAAGGCGTCGGCGATCATGGTTGTGAATACATGACCGGCGGCTGCGTCGTCGTTCTGGGATCGACCGGGCGCAACTTCGCCGCCGGAATGTCGGGCGGCATTTCCTATGTCTTCGACGAAGACGGACAATTCCTGAAGCGTTGCAACATGGCGCAAGTCGAACTGGAACGCATCAAAGACACCGAAACGGTCGCATCCGAAGACGAACTTGCCGACATGACCACCCACGATGCCCAGCGCTTGCGTGGCCTGATCGAAGCGCATCTTCAATACACCGGCAGCGGTCGCGCCAAAGAAATTCTGGATAACTGGTCCGAAGCCTTGGGTAAGTTCGTTAAGGTCATGCCCATCGATTATCGCCGCGCCCTGGAAGATAAAAAGGCCCGCGAAAGCGAAGAGCCGATTGCCGTGGGGGCCGAATAATGGGGAAGCCAACAGGATTCAAGGAATTCGACCGTCAGGACCGTGGCTATGTCTCGGTCGAGCACCGCATTGTTCGATACGACGAAATGCTGGTGCCGCTGGACGACGACGTGATGAACGAACAGAGCGCGCGCTGCATGGATTGCGGCATCCCGTTCTGTCACAACGGCTGCCCGGTCAACAACATCATCCCCGACTGGAACGATCTGGTTTATCACCACAACTGGGAAGAAGCGCTGGACGTTCTGCATTCGACCAACAACTTCCCGGAATTTACCGGTCGCATATGCCCTGCACCGTGCGAAGCGGCGTGCACGTTGAACCTGACCGACGAGCCGGTGACCATCAAGAGCATCGAATGTGCGATCATTGACCGTGCCTGGTCCGATGGCCGGATCGAACCGCAAGTGCCGAAGCGCCTGACCGGCAAGCGGGTTGCCGTCGTTGGTTCCGGCCCCTCGGGTATGGCCGCTGCCCAACAAATGGCGCGCGCCGGACATTCCGTCGTCGTCTTCGAAAAGAACGCCAAGATCGGCGGCCTGCTGCGCTATGGCATCCCCGACTTCAAGCTGGACAAGAAGATCATCGACCGTCGCATGTCGCAAATGCAGGCCGAAGGTGTCGAGTTTCGCCCCAACAGCCATGTCGGGCACAACGTGCTGCCCGAACGCCTGTTGATCAAATTCGATGCCGTGGTGCTGACCGGTGGTTCGGAGGCCCCGCGCGACCTTCCGGTCCCCGGGCGTGAGCTGAACGGCGTCCACTTCGCCATGGACTTCCTGACCCAGCAAAACCGTCGCAATGGCTTCGAGCCCATCGATGATGCGAAGGAACTGACCGCCAAGGACAAGCATGTCATTGTCATCGGTGGCGGCGACACCGGATCGGACTGCGTCGGCACCTCGGCACGTCAGGGTGCGGCGTCGATCACGCAGATGGAAATCATGCCGAAGCCGCCGGAAATGGAAGACAAGTCCCAGACCTGGCCTAACTGGCCGAACAAGCTGCGTTCATCCACATCCCACGATGAAGGCTGCAAACGTCAGTGGAGCATCGGCACCGAATGCTTCGAAGGAAAGGACGGTCAACTGACCACGCTGAAGGGTCACCAGGTCGACTGGACCGAAGGCGGCCCGAAGCCCGTCGAGGGAACCGAATTCGACATGAAGGCCGATCTGGTGCTGCTCGCCATGGGGTTTGTTAACCCGGTGCACGAAGGCATGCTGGATCATTTCGGCATCGAATATGACGGACGCGGCAACGTCAATGCCGCAACTGAGGGCGAAAATGCCTACAAGACGTCTATCGACAAGGTCTTTGCCGCCGGTGATATGCGCCGCGGCCAATCGCTGGTCGTTTGGGCCATTCGCGAAGGCCGCCAATGCGCGCGCGCCGTCGACGAATACCTGATGGGCAGTTCCGAGCTGCCGCGTTAGGATCCAGCGATGATCGTCTTTTCCCTGCAATGTTCCAAAGGCCACGCCTTCGATGAATGGTTCTCGTCGTCAGACGACTACATGGAACAAAAGAAAAAGAAAAAACTGGCGTGCCCGACCTGTGGCGACAAGAAGGTCGAAAAGGGGCTGATGGCCCCGAGCGTCGGAAAGTCAGCGCCTGCGCCGGCCCCGGCCTGTGGCGCACCGGCGTGTTCCAACGGCGCGTGCCCCATGTCGGGCATTAAATAAGCCCTTCCCTTGCGCATCGTCCGAATTCACCGGAAAATCGGTAGAGATTCGGAGATTCTGACATGACCCAACATTCCCTTTCCGGCCTGTGGCTGGTTTTAGCCGGATTTTTCGGTATGACCGGCGTCGCCGCCGGGGCCTGGGGCTGGCACGAGCTGGGCGGCGATGACTCCATCCGCGAGATTTTCATGATGGGCGTATCGTACCAACTGTGGCACGCGCTGGCGCTAATCGGCGTCGCCTGGGTATCGAGCCGCCCGGAAACGGCACAATCGAAACTGCCGACCATCGCCGGGGGTAGTTTTGTTGCGGGCATCGTGCTGTTTTCAGGCACGCTGTACGCCTATGCCGTCACCGGCATCGTACCTGTCGGAGGCGCGGCGCCCGTCGGTGGCTTCGCGCTGATTCTCGGCTGGAGCGTTTTTATTATTCTGGGCGTCAAGGCGATGGGGAAAAAGTCATGACCTTTGAGGCCATCAGCCTGCGCAAACGCACCCATCAGATCCTCGAAATTTCGCACCCGGACGACAAACTTGGGCGTTTCGTCGATTTTGCCCTGATTGTCCTGATTGTCCTGAATGTTGTCGCCGTGATCATTGAATCCCTGCCCGACATAACGCCCGAGGCGGAAGTCTGGTTCTCTTATTTCGAGATTTTCTCGGTCGCCGTATTCACCATCGAATATGTGCTTCGCATCTGGGCGGTGACGGAAGACGAAGAAACAGATTACAGCCGCCCGATTATGGGCCGCATCAAGTTCATGCTGACGCCGATGGCGCTGATCGACCTGTTCGTCATCGCGCCCTTTTACCTGCAATTCTTCGTCGCCTTCGATTTACGGTTCCTGCGTGTGCTCAGGCTGCTGCGCATATTCAAGCTGACCCGGTATTCGTCGTCCATGTCGATGTTGTTACAAGTCCTGAAAGACGAGGCCCGCGCCATTGGTGCGGCGATGTTCGTGCTGGTGCTGTTGATTGTCATGGCCGCATCGCTGACCTATCTGGCCGAACAGGATGCACAACCGGTCGCCTTTGGCTCGATCCCGGCGGCCATGTGGTGGGCGGTGATTACCATGACCACGGTTGGCTATGGCGATGTTGTGCCGGTCACCGTGTTGGGCAAAACCTTTGGCGCGGTGATCGGCATTATCGGTATCGGCATGGTGGCCTTGCCAGCTGGTCTTTTGGCATCGGGATTTTCGAACGAATTGCACCGCCGCAAACGCGAGTATTCGGAAATGGTCGAAGGGGCGCTGGAAGACGGTGTCATTACCGACGAAGAACAGGCCGAGCTGCTGGAAAGTCAGGAAAAGCTGGGCATCCGCCCGGAAGACGCCAAGGACATCATGGATATGGAGCTGCGTGAAGTCACCGGCAAGTCAGGCACCTGCCCGCACTGCGGCAAGCCGGTGAACATGCTTGAAGAGGATATCGAGTTGGCAGACGCGACCGAGACCGGCAACTAGCCTCCCCTGACTATTATTCCAGAGACCAGATTTCCGGTGCGCGACCCAGGCGTTCGACCAGCAACTCGCGCTGCAATTCCATTTCTTTCGGCAAATGATCGCCGAACTGTTTGAAGTGGTCCGCCTGTTCCCGGGCCTCTGCCTTGCCGGCCTCGCGGTCGATCTCCATCAGCTTCAGGAAGGTGCCGCGTTCGAAATCGAGCCCGGCCCAGGTAATGTCCTGATGGCGTGGCATATAGCCGAACGGACTTTCGACGCCGTGCGCCCGGTCATGAACGCGATCGACGATCCATTTCAGCACCCGCATGTTTTCACCGAAACCGGGCCAGATGAACTTGCCCTCGTCGTCCTTGCGGAACCAGTTGACGCGGAAAATCAACGGCACGTCCTTGACCTTGTCTTCCATCGCCAGCCAATGAGACCAGTAATCGCCCATGTTGTAACCGCAGAACGGCAGCATCGCCATCGGGTCGCGCCGGATTGCGGCCTGACCGATGGCAGCCGCCGTCGCTTCCGAGCCCATGGTGGCGGCCAGATAAACGCCGTGCGACCAATCAAACGACTGGAATACCAACGGGAAGGTCGTCGACAGACGCCCACCGAAGATAAAGGCCGAAATGGAAACCCCTTCGGGGTCTTCCCAGGCCGGGTCGATGCTATCGCATTCCGACGCAGGCGCCGTGAAGCGGGAATTGGGATGGGCCGCAGGCGTCTCGCTATCGGGTGTCCAGTCGTTACCCTTCCAGTCGATGGCGTGGGCCGGGGGATCGCCGTCCATGTCTTCCCACCAGACGTCGCCGTCATCGGTCAGCGCAACGTTGGTGAAGATGCAGTTCCTTTTCAGCATCTTGGTCGCCGTCGGGTTCGACGCCATCGAAGTGCCCGGCGCGACGCCGAAGTAACCGGCTTCCGGGTTAATAGCGCGGAAAGTGCCGTCCGGGGCTGGTTTGACCCAGGCGATATCATCGCCAACGGTGCTGACTTTCCAGCCATCGAAGCCTTCGGGCGGAATCAGCATGGCCAGGTTGGTCTTGCCGCATGCACTGGGGAAAGCCGCGCCAACGTAGGTTTTCTCGCCTTCGGGGCTTTCCATGCCCAGAATCAACATGTGTTCGGCAAGCCAGCCTTCGTCGCGCGCCATGGCCGATGCGATCCTGAGGGCGAAACATTTCTTGCCGAGCAGCGCATTGCCGCCATAGCCGCTGCCGAATGACCAGATTTCCCGGTCTTCGGGATAATGAACGATGTATTTTTCATCGTTGCAGGGCCAGACGACGTCTTCCTCGCCATCACCAAGCGGTGCGCCGACGGAATGCATGCACGGCACGAAATCATCGTCGCCCAGTACATCCAGGACTTTTTGTCCCATGCGGGTCATGATCTTCATGTTGACGGCGGCATAGGCCGAATCCGTTAGCTGGATACCAATGTGGGCGATCGGCGAGCCGAGCGGCCCCATGGAAAACGGCACCACATAGAGGGTACGCCCCTTCATGCAGCCATCGAACAGGCCGTTCAGGGTCTTTCGCATTTCGTCGGGATTGGTCCAGTTGTTATTGGGACCGGCGTCTTCAACATTTTTCGAGCAAATAAAGGTGCGGTCTTCGACACGCGCCACGTCGCTGGGATGGGACCGGGCCAGAAAACTGTTCGGGCGTAATTCCGGGTTCAGACGAATCATGGTGCCGCAGTCGACCATTTCCTGACACAGGCGGTCATATTCTTCATCTGAACCGTCACACCAATGAACATCATCAGGCTGACACAGGGCCGTCATTTCCTTGACCCAGGCTAGAAGTTTCACGTTGCCGGTTTTGTCTTTTTCGTTTGTCGCCATGCTTGGACACCTCGTGTGAGATTGTGTCAGATCAGTCTGCAACAATGTCTTGAAAAGGACTATAGAAAATTATCGGGGTGACAGGCGGCAGGATATTAACGAGTGCCGGTACGCTTTGCCTGAGATGAACCCAAAGTCTGTTTCAGTTGGTCGACTTCCTGGCGCAGGGCCTTTAATTCGACGTCCGCAGCCTCGCGGTTGCGGGTCACGTCCTTGACGCGATTGACAACAATTTCCTGGTTTTTTCGCAGAGCCTGAACAGCCTCGCCAACGTCAACAACGGATTTACGAAATACCTTGAGACGGGAATCGATGGTCTTCTGGACCCGGACCTCGATTTTTTTCAAGGCCTCGGTCGCCATCCAGAGCGCCGCAATGGCGGTAATAAACGCGATTATCGCAATGATGGTCGAAATACCCGTCATGCTGCCCCGAATTGTCTTTGTTAATCGTCAACTCCGCCGAATTCCAGCTCTTGAGAGATGATTATTCGACAACCGTATTCAAACCGATTCGACTGCCAATGTGAAGGGGGGGAAAGGGATTTTTTTGTGGTTAAGTGGATTTTTTTGAACACATCCGTATGACGGCCGCCTTGACGCCACGACCTGTCTCAAGAGGGCGGTCAAATGCAATGCGGCGGAAACTGTTGCGGCATCTCAGGTCGATGCCTTCCGGGTCGACGCCGGTCAAACGCCAGCCTATTGCCCGCCCGCCGAAGCGCTTGCGCGCCATCGCCGCAATGTCATCGCCATGATCAATGTTCAGACGATCGACGGTGGCGGCTTCCGCTTTGCCGATATTGGCCGACGCCTTCGCATCGAACAGCAACTTGTTCGCCCCGAACCATTGGGCCCGCCCGAAACCACCGACGAAATGGCCGCGTTCGACCCGCATCCGATAAAAATTGAAATCGCCGAACCCGGCATAGAGTTTTGCGCCGGGATGCCGCCCGAGGAATCGTCTTGCCACCGCTTCATCGTCAACGGGGCTCAGCCGTCCGGTAATGGTCAGTCGCGGCCCGGTTTGCGGATTGGGCAGGTGGGATGCCGCCTCGAACAACAACGAGGCACGCGCATCTTCGACCAGATTGCGGCTGTGGTCGGCAAGACCCGAGAGCAACAGTATCGGCGTCGCGTCGCCAAGGCAGGCAACGGTGACCAACGAGGCATATGGCCAGCCCTGACGCTTGCCGGGCAGCGATGTCGCCAGCGTCGCCGAACGGGATTCGCGGACCAACTGCCGGGCGGCGGTGAAGACGTCGCCGGTTGTCGGGCCTTTAGCCTTTCTCGCGGAGCCTTTAGCCATTCTCGTGGAGCCTTTAGCCGTGCTCACTATGACGCAGCACCATGTCGCGTAACGTCACAATACCGGTCGGCACCCGTTTTTCATCGACGACCAGGGCGCGGGACAGGCTAAACTGCACGAGCAGACGAATGGCATATTTAATGTTCATATCCGTCGGCACCGACAGCACCGGCTTGCTCATCACCTCGTAGACGCTGACCCGATCAAGCGCGCGTCCCTTGGAGATGACCTGGGCCGCGATGTCCGAGACCACAATCATACCGAATTCATCGTCCTCGTTGCGGCGTTCAATAACGATGGAGCTGACGCCCGAGGCGCGCATTAAATCCACGGCGTCGGCCACAGTTGCCGTTCCGGCGATGGTCTTGACTTCCGGCGTCATCACGTCCTTTACACGAATGATATTGTTGTCGCTCATATCTGTTCCTCGATTTCATGCATGATGGTTGGGGCCTGCGTTTTCATGCCGACGGCATCTTCGATTTCAAACTGGAACGCGATACCGGATCCCGGTTCATCATCGAATTTACCGGCCGCCGAAATGGTTTCCAATATGTCACGCGCCATGGTATCGGCGACCAGAAACAACACAACGTCGCGCTGCGCCGTCAGGTCCAGACCCATGAAGGTTTTTTCCGGTGTCAGGCCTTCGCCCCGAACGCCGGTAATCACCGTCGCGCCCGTTGCTCCGGCATTGCGTGCCGCTTCGATGACCTCGCTGGTTATCTCGTCGCTGACTAGGGCCATAATCATTTTAAGGTTCATTGTTCCCTCTCTTTACCCGTATCGGGTTTTTCGTTGGCATCAGGGTTGGAGTCTTCTGTTTTTCCCATGTCCTTGCGACGACGATTCCGCCAATCCGTAAACGAGGCAAAACCGAGAACCGCTATTATAGGGAAGACGCTGGCAAAGGCGATTAATCCGAATCCGTCTAGCAACGGCGATCGCCCCGGTATGGTCGAGGCAAGGCCGAGGCCCAAAGCCGTGACCACCGGCACCGTCACCGTCGATGTGGTAACACCACCGGAATCGTAGGCCAGCGGGATGATAAATTTCGAGGCCCGGAAGGTCTGTATAATAACAATTATGTACCCGGCCATGATGTAATAGGGCAGCGGCGTACCGGTAACAATGCGATAAGCACCCAGCGAAACACCGACAGCGACACCGACGGCAACGGCAATGCGTAGACCGAGCGCCTTGATCGCGCCACCGGATACGGTTTCGGCCTTAATGGCGACCGCCATCAGTGACGGTTCGGCGATGGTCGTCGCAAAGCCGATGGCGGCGGCAAAGGCATAGACCCATAAGTAGTTCCGCCAGTAATCAGGGTGATCAGACCCCACCGTCGCCTGAATGAAGTCCGGGGCCGTCAACTGCAGGGCCATGGTCTCGCCGATCGGGAACAGGGCCAGTTCCAGGCCGACCAGAAACAGCGTCAGCCCGGCCAGCACATAACCGAAACCAACCGCGATCTTGCCCATATTGGCCGGCTTGCTGCGCAGGACCAGAAACTGAAAACCCAGCAAAATGATGGCTATGGGGGCGACATCCAGAATCGTCGAACGGCCCGTCGTGATAATGTGAACAATCAGTTCCATCACGCCACCATTCCGTAGATCAAAACGAAGATCATCGGGATCAGACTGGCAAAGGCGATCAGGCCAAAACCATCAACCATGGGATTGCGTCCACGGATCGCCGACGCCAGTCCGACGCCCAGCGCCGTTACCAGCGGCACGGTGATCGTCGATGTGGTCACGCCGCCCGAATCATAGGCAATGCCGACGATGTCCGGCGGGGCCATCGTCGTCAGCACCACAACCAGCACATAGCCGCCGACAATCAGATAATGAATGGGCCAGCCTTTGAGGATTCTGAAAACGCCGAGCACGATTGCCGCGCCGACGGAAACCGCGACCGTCATCCTAAGATTGAAGGCATAGGATCGCAGCGCTTCGTCGGTGTTTGGGATCGCACCGGCTTCTCCGGCGACCGTGGCGGCCTCGGCGGCAACCGCGATTAACGCCGGTTCGGCAACGGTGGTGCCGAACCCCAGACAGAATGAAAATCCCAGCAATGCGACAAGGCTGCCCTTGCGGGCGAAAGCGTCGGCCATGCCCTCGCCAAGCGGGAATAGCCCCATTTCCAGGCCACGCACAAACAGGGACAACCCGGCGACAACGAACAGCAGACCGACAAGGACATCAACAAGATCAGGGAAAGGTTGGCGCAGCACGGCCAGTTGGAAAAACGCGATAACCAGTATAACCGGCATCAAATCCCGCAAAGAACCGGCGAAAAACTGGACTGTGCGGCGAAGCGAGGACATCATCTGACCACTAATATTGTTACCGGTTCAATCTGACCGTCAGCGGCTTCTCCGTCAAGCCGACCGACGGGCGAAAAAATAGCCCGCCAAAGCGCCCAAAACGATCCAGAACAAGGCCGAGACGGCGTAGGTTCCGACGATAAATTCCCAGGCCAGGTCCACCGGCACATCATCGCCCTCCCCATCGGGGCGCGGGGCGCCGATCACGTGAGGAATGACAATCACCACTGCGCCCAACAGTTTAAGGAGATGAGCCCTGGAAAAGGCAATCAACCACATGCCGACGATGCTCAAACCAGCCGTCGCCAGCCACCAGTCCTGACTTTCAAACAAATCCGGGCGTTCGGAACCGGGCAACAACGGCGGCAGTCCAATTCCCGGCAATACCGTAAAGGCGGCATATCCGGCCAGCCCCCAGACGATGCCCAGACGCCAGTTCATATTGCCGCCGCGCAAGGCAAAGCCACCGACCAGCATCAATGCAAAGCCGACCGCCGTCACCACATTGGCCATAAGCGTCGAGGCGGTCCGTTCCACTGTCGTCTGATGGATATCGCCCGGAGCAAGCCCCATCTCGAACCGCTCAGCTTCCAGCAGCATCGGGATCAGGCTCGCCGACTGGGCCAGTGTGACAAGCGCACCAGCGAGCACCCCGGCGAACAGCGCCGAGGCGAAAATTCGCCCTAACATTGTTTCAGGTCCTGCTTAGTGGCAGGGGAAGGCAAATGCGTGACGGGTATCGTGAGCAGTGTCATGCAAGTTGGAGGAATTGGCAAAGCCAGCGCCATAGACAAAAAACGCCCCGAACATAACGGCAAACAGGGCCGACAAAACAACGCTGGAGCGTTCGCTGTCGATGGCGTTTTCAGAAACGGCTTTCGCGGATGTGTTGGTCTTCATGGTTTTATCTCTCCGTAACGGTATTGTCGATTACCGTCACCGTGTACGGAAAAAAACCGCCCCATCCGAAAATCCCGTCCGACAGGTCCACGATGACTCTTTCGATGGCAGGTCTCCTGGCTAGCGGGTCTTAGCATCAGATTTCGCCTTCCTGGTTGCCCAGTGGCATTAACAATCGACGCATCTCCGCTGACAGTTGCGGGAACAGCCACGGCTAAAAACCCCCGAAATGGGTCGGTTCCTCCGTGTTCCCTTTTAATCCCCAGGCTTTTCACCCTTGGGGAACCATCACTTGTGACTATAATTCTGCCACAAACGTGCTGTCAATTGCGGATTGGCGAGATAACAGAATTTAGGGTTCTTAAACGCATGACGAAAACCATTGCCCTGGTCGATGACGACCAAAACATCCTGACGTCCGTCTCAATGGCGCTCGAGGCCGAGGGATTCAAGGTCGATACCTACACCGATGGCGCCGAAGCGCTGAACGGCCTGTCCGGCAAACCGGTCGATCTGGCCGTGCTGGACATCAAGATGCCGCGCATGGATGGCATGGAATTGCTGGAAAACATCCGCAGAAAATCCAAGTTGCCGGTGATTTTTCTGACATCCAAGGACGACGAGGTCGACGAGGTGCTGGGCCTGCGCATGGGGGCTGACGATTACATCACCAAGCCGTTTTCCCAACGCCTGTTGATTGAGCGCATCAATGCCATCCTGCGCCGCGCCGATGCCAGCGACAGCAACACAGAGGTCATGAAACGCGGTGACCTGACACTGGATTCGGTGCGTCACCTGTGTATCTGGCAAGACAAGGAAGTCACCCTGACAGTGACCGAGTTTCTGCTGTTACAGGCATTGGCCCGCAACCCCGGGCACGTCAAGAACCGCGACCAGTTGATCGACGCCGCCTATGGCGAACATATCTATGTCGACGATCGCACCATCGACAGCCATATCAAGCGGGTACGCAAGAAGTTCCGGGCGCGGGATCCGGAATTCAACCACGTCGAGACTCTGTACGGCGTCGGTTATCGTTACAAGGGAGAATAACCGGGTGTTAGGGCCATCTTCACCAATCCTGAAGCGAATCCTCGCCATCAACATGTTGGCGCTGGCCATTCTTGTCGCCGGGCTGATGTATCTTGGCGAGTACCGCAAAAGCCTGATCGCATCGGAACTGGCGTCGCTTTCCGTACACGGTGAAATGCTGGCCGCCGCACTGGGTGAAAGCGTCATCGCCGACGACGAGGAAAAAAGCGAGGAACTGCGCCCCGCCATTGCCAGTCAAATGGTCCACAGACTGGTCGCCGCCACCGGCGGTCGGGCCCGGCTGTTTGCCGCCGATGGCGTGCTGATTGCTGATTCCCGGCGCGCTGCGGGGTTGTCGAGCAGCGTCGTCAGCATCGAACTGCCGCCGCCCGATGGCGGCAGTGCGTCGTGGGAAAATTTCGAGCTGGCGCTGGATGTCTACGAGACCATGATGCGCCTGCTGCCCGGTGGTGGATCGCCGCCGCCATATTGGGAGCCTGAAAAACAAAAGGCCGTACACTTTCAGGAAGTCATGCTGGCGTTGGGCGGAGATTCGCAAAGCACCGTCCGGCGCGCCCAGGACGGCGGCATCGTCTTGCTGTCGGCAGAGCCCGTGCAACGCTACAAGCAAGTATTGGGCGCCGTGCTGCTGACCCACAGCGGCGAAGACATCGAAGCAATACTGCGTCAGGTTCGCATTGATATCCTTAAGGTCTTCGCCATCGCGCTGGCCGTTACCGTCGCCCTGTCGCTGTATCTGGCAGGGACCATTGCCCAGCCCATCCGCAAGTTGGCCGAAGCCGCCGAACGGGTTCGCCATGGCCACCACCGCCAGCACGCCATTCCCGATGTCGGCGGGCGCAGAGATGAAATCGGCGAATTATCGCGGGCCTTGAAGGATATGACCGAAGCGCTGTGGACCCGCATGGATGCCATTGAAAGCTTCGCCGCCGACGTCGCCCATGAAATCAAGAACCCGCTGACCTCGTTGAGAAGCGCCGTCGAGACGGCGGCACGCATCAAGGATTCAGACCAGCAACGCAAACTGATGGATATTATCCTGGATGACGTTCAGCGACTGGACCGTCTGATCAGCGATATTTCAGACGCTTCCAGGCTGGACGCTGAATTGTCGCGGGCCGAAACCGCGCCTGTTGACTTAAAGGCAATGCTGGCATCGCTGATCGAGGCCAACCGCACCGCTTACGCACACGCCATCGATTTCGATGTCGATGATAACGACGACCTGCATCTCGATGGCATCGACAGCCGCTTAGGGCAAGTGTTCGCCAACCTGTTTGCCAACGCCGCCTCGTTCAATCCGCCGGACGGCCGCATTCATGTTCACGCATCGGGCGACAACGGCACCATCACCGTCAGCATCGATGACGACGGCCCCGGTATCCCTGAGGCAAAACGCCAAACCATTTTCGAGCGCTTCTATACGGAACGCCCCGAAAGCGAAAAATTTGGCCTCCATTCAGGCCTCGGGCTCAGCATCTCGAAACAGATTATCGAAGCCCACGAGGGCTCCATATCGGCAGAGAACAGAAGCGATGATGACGGCAAGATTGTCGGCGCGCGCTTCACCGTGACCCTGCCGAAAGGTTGACTTGGGGGGTGCCGCACCGCACCTTTACAGAATGGCAAGTGAGAGTAAAAAAATTCACGGCTCGTGCGTCGAGATCGAAGGTCTGGGCGTGTTGTTGTGTGGACCACCGGGGTCCGGCAAATCGGACCTGACGCTCAGACTGATTGACGACGGCGCGCGCCTGATCGCCGACGACTACACTGAACTGACGCCCCGCGACGGACGACTGCATGCGCAAGCGCCGGAAAGCATCAAGGGCTTGCTGGAGGTCCGCGGTGTCGGCATGCTTGAGGTCGGGTCCGCCCTTAGGGTCGAGCTTGGGGTTGTTATTGATCTTGTCGAGAGCGATGCCGTTGAACGCCTGCCCGAAGACGCCACCAAGGAAATCCTCGGCGTCGACGTCGCCAGTTTTACCCTGGCCCCCTTTGAGGCCTCGGCCCCGGCAAAGGTGCGGCTGATTGCCCGGCGCGTGAAAGGCGACATTCGCCATGTCCCCTGATAAGTCCCCTGATAAAAAATCCGTGCCTGTGCTGCTGGTCACCGGCATGTCGGGTGCCGGCAAAACGTCGGCATTGAAGGCGCTCGAAGACATGGGCTACGAGGCTGTCGACAACTTGCCCTTGTCGCTGCTGATGAATTTGTTGCAACCGGGGTTCCCACGACCGATCGCCATCGGCGTCGATATCCGGACCCGCGATTTCGGTGTTGATGCGCTGGTCCAGCAACTCGACAGCCTGATCAAGGATGCCGCCCTGGAAACAAGGATGGTGTTCATTGATTGCGACGACGAAGAGCTGGAGCGCCGTTACGAGGAAACCCGGCATCGCCACCCGCTAGCCCAGGACCGCCCCGTTACTGATGGCATCGCCCACGAACGGCAAATGATTTCCGCCCTGCGCGCGAGAAGCGACACCGTTATCGACACCACCGATTTTGGTCCCGGCGAGCTGAAACGCATTCTGGAAGGGAATTACGGCCTCCAAACCGGGTCCGGACTTGAGATCTTCGTCACCTCGTTTGCCTATCGTCAGGGACTGCCCCGGGAGGCCGATCTGGTGTTTGACGTTCGCTTTTTGAGAAACCCGCATTATGATGCCGATCTGAAGCCCCTGAGCGGGAAAGACAAGGCCGTTCAGGATTTTGTTTCGTCCGATCCGGGGTTCGACGCCTTCTTTGTTGGATTGACCGGCTGGCTGCTGCCTTTGTTGTCACGCTATACAGACGAAGGTAAAAGCTATCTGACCCTCGCCGTCGGCTGCACCGGCGGCCGTCATCGTTCGGTTTTTATGGCTGAAAAGCTGGCCCATTGGTTGAAAAAAGAAAATCGTTCCGTCCATTTGTTGCATCGCGATATGGAAAAGGCGTAGAAAGTTAAAATGATTGGCATGGTATTAGTGACCCACGGGCGTCTCGCCGATGAATTGCTGGCAGCGCTTGAGCACGTCGTCGGGGCGCAAGACAACACGCAGACCGTCTGTATTGACGCCGACGACGACATGGAAATGCGTCGCAAGGACATTCTTGAAAGCATCGCCGCGGTTGATACCGGCAAGGGCGTCATTCTGTTGACCGACATGTTTGGCGGTACGCCGTCGAACCTGGCCATTTCGGTAATCGACAAGGCCAACGTCGAAGTCATCGCCGGGGTCAACCTGCCGATGCTGATCAAACTGGCTGGCGTTCGCAAAACCGACGAATTGATGACTGCCGCCGTCAGTGCCCAGGATGCCGGGCGAAAATACATCAACATCGCATCCCAGCTGCTGGGCCAGGAAAAGGCCTCTTGAGCGGACCCCCCCCGGAACGAGACGCCCCGTTCAGCGCCACCTTGCAGATCCTTAACCAACGTGGTCTTCATGCCCGTGCCGCCGCCAAGTTTGTCAAAACAGCTGGCGTATTCGATGCCGATATCGCGGTCGAGCGTGCCGGGCAAAGCGTATCGGGACTGTCGATCATGGGCCTGATGATGCTGGCCGCCAGCCCGGGCAGTGAAATCGACATCACCTGCACCGGCAAGCAAGCGGCCGAAGCGCTGGATGCCTTGAGCGAACTGGTCTCCAATAAGTTTGAAGAAGAATGACCCCAGGTAAGGAACAGATATTCGAAGGCCTTGGCGTTTCGCCGGGCATTGCCTTTGGCACCGTTCACCTGCGTGAAAGCGGTAGCGTCGTGGTGCCCGAATACAAGGTCGCCGCGGGTGCCGTGGACAAGGAGCTGACGCGCCTGAAAAAGGCCGTTACCGGGGCGCGGCGTCAGATCGGGCGTTTGAAATCAAAGGCCAAGGCGCTGCCCGGTGGCGCGTCTGATGAAATGATCTATCTGCTCGACGCCTATTCCCAGATGCTCGAGAATTCGCGTTTGGTGCGCGGGGCCGAAAGCCGCATCAGCGACGACAGAATCAACGCCGAAGCCGCGGTGCAGGCAGAACTGTCTGAAATCTCGGCGACCTTTGCCAACATGAAGGATTCCTATCTGGCGGCCCGCCTGGACGATATCCGCGACGTCGCCGGACGGCTGATCAGGCTGCTTGTCAAATCGCCGCGCAAATCCGTCGCCCGCGCGCCCAAGGGCAGCATTATCGTCGCCGAGGACCTGACCCCCGCCGATACCGCCCAGATGGACCCCGCACGCATCGCCGGTTTTGCCACCGCGCTGGGTGGCGCCGAAGGTCACACCGCGATCATGGCGCGCGCGCTGGGCCTGCCATCGGTGCTTGGTGCGGCCGACCTGTTGAGTGTCGTGCGCGATGGCGATGCGATCATCATCGATGGCGATCGAGGTCGTATCGTCGTCAACCCGAAGCCGTCAACCGCCGCCGTCTATGAACGCCGCCACGAAGAAAACGTCGATGTCACCCGGCGCCTGAACCGCACCCGCAATCAACCGTCTGTCACCCAGGACGGCACCCATGTGACCTTGCAGGCCAACGTCGAATTGCCGGTGCAGTTGAATGCCGTCGGCCAGGCCGGGGCCGAGGGCGTCGGTCTGTTGCGCAGCGAGTTCATGTTCATGAACCGTGACGACATTCCGTCTGAAGACGAACAATTTGAATTTCTGAAAGACATTGTCGAAAGCATGGATGGGCGACCGGTGACCATCCGTACACTGGATATCGGCGGTGAGAAGCTGGCGACATCGCTGTTGGAAGAATTCGGCGATAGTGTTTCATCGGCACTGGGGCTGCGCGGCATCCGCCTGTCGCTGGCCCACACCCAGGTGTTCGAAACCCAGATCGCCGCCATCCTCAGGGCCGGGGCCTACGGCCCGGTTCGTTTCCTGCTGCCGATGGTGTCGAACACCGTCGAGGTCCGCCGGGCCAAGGAACTGATCAAGAAGGTGGCATCCCGGCTAAAACGTCGCAAGGTCCGCATCGCCGAGAAAATGCCGCCCATCGGTATTATGATCGAAGTCCCCGGTGCCGCCTTGTCATCGGATGCGCTGGCCCAGACTGCCGACTTCTTCGCCATCGGCACCAATGATTTGACCATGTACACGCTGGCCATCGACCGTACCGATGAACAGGTTGCCAATCTGTATAACCCGCTGCATCCGGCGGTCCTGAGATTGATCCAGTTTTCCGCCGAGTCCGCCTTTCGCACCGGCATTCCGGTCAGTGTCTGCGGTGAAATGGCCGGTGATCCCCGCTATACCGCGTTGTTGCTGGGATTGGGTATTCGCGATCTGTCCATGGGCGCGGGCAGTATTCCGCGCGTCAAACAACGCCTGCGCAGCATCAACTTGTCCGCCGCCGAGGCCCGCGCGCGGGTGATTATGGATCAGGTCGATTCCGGGCGCATCGCCATGCTGCTGGAAGATTTTAACGCGCTCGCGTAGTTGGGCGCGCTGCGCGGCGCGGGTTCTGGAAGTCCGACTTTAATTGTTATCAGGAGCTTTATTTTCACCGTCATTCCCGCGAAGGCGGGAATCCAGCTTTTTAACTTGTTGCGAAGCCTCTAGCATGCTGTTAAACCCTGCCCCAGATTTACATGAACTCTCATCAGGAGCCGCAAAATGAGCGCTTTCACCGACTATAAAGTCGCCGACATGTCTTTGGCCGATTGGGGCCGCAAGGAAGTCGCCATCGCCGAAACCGAAATGCCCGGCCTGATGGCTCTGCGCGACGAATACAAAGGCAAAAAGCCGCTAAAAGGCGCGCGTATCGCCGGTTGCCTGCACATGACCATCCAGACCGCCGTGCTGATGGAAACCCTGGTCGATCTGGGCGCCGAGTTGCGCTGGAGCTCGTGCAACATTTTCTCGACCCAGGATCAGGCCGCAGCCGCCATGGTTGCCGCCGAAATCCCGACCTTTGCCTGGAAGGGCGAAACGGAAGAAGAATTCAACTGGTGCATCGTGCAGACCATCGAAGGTCCCGACGGCTGGCGTCCGAACATGATTCTGGACGACGGCGGCGATCTGACCCTGATGATGCACGAAGATTACCCGGACCTGCTGAAAGACGTTAAAGGCCTGTCGGAAGAAACCACCACCGGCGTTCACCGTCTTTATGAAATGGTCAAGGAAGGCAAACTGCTGGTCCCGGCCATCAACGTCAACGACTCGGTCACCAAATCGAAGTTCGACAATCTTTATGGCTGCCGCGAAAGTCTGCCCGATGGCATCAAGCGCGCCACCGACGTCATGCTGGCCGGCAAGATCGGCGTGATCTGCGGCTTTGGCGATGTCGGCAAAGGGTCTGCCGCGTCCTTGCGCAATCAAGGCGCCCGCGTAGTGGTTACCGAAATTGACCCCATTTGCGCCCTGCAGGCCGCCATGGAAGGCTATGAAGTCGTCACCATGGAAGACGCCGCTTCCCAGGGCGACATTTTCGTTACCTGCACCGGCAACATGGATGTCATCACCGTCGATCACATGCGCGAAATGAAAGACCGGGCCATCGTTTGCAACATTGGTCACTTCGATTCCGAAATTCAGGTCGCCGGTCTGCGCAATATGAAATGGCACAACGTCAAGCCGCAGGTCGATGAAATCGAATTCCCCGACGGCAAGCGCATTATCCTTCTGGCCGAAGGTCGTCTTGTTAATCTTGGTTGCGCCACCGGCCACCCGAGCTTCGTGATGAGCGCATCGTTCACCAATCAGGTGCTGGCCCAGATCGAACTGTGGGACAACGCGGCCAACTACAAGAACGAAGTCTACGTCCTGCCCAAACAGTTGGACGAAAAGGTCGCGGCCCTGCATCTGGACAAGCTTGGCGTTAAAATGACCAAGCTGACCGACGCCCAGGCCGAATACCTGAGCCTGCCCCAAGAAGGCCCGTTCAAGCCGGATCACTACCGCTACTAAATCTGCGGCTCTGACTTGCCGCGAATCACGCCGGGGAATATGATTCCCGGTGTGATGATTCGCCCTGACATTGCCTTGATCGCCGTCGCCGTCATCGCAGCACTGCTGGTGCTGTGGATGGCCGTTCGCCTGAAAGGGCTGCGTGCCGACAATGCCCGCCTGAAAGCGGCGAGTGAACAGGGTCGTGAGATTCTTGCCGCGGCGCCGGACGGACTGTTCCTGTGGGACCACGCCGAGGTCGAGGAACGATGCTCACGACGTCTTGCTGTTTTGTTGGATCTTTCCGCTGGAACCGGGGCGCGGTTTACCGACGTTCTGGCCCGGTTCGAGACGCCCGAGGCAATTACCCTGAAGAACGCCGTCGATGATCTGCACCGCAACGGCACCTCATTCGACATCAAACTGAAACTCGACAAACGGACCATTCAGGCAACCGGCAGTCGGGCTTCAAGCCTTGACGGCCGACCGCTGGACGACTTGATGTGGATGCGCGACGTCAGCAACGGGGCTGTGCAAACCATCGAGCCCGCCAAAGCGAAGGCGAGCGACGATGCGTTCGAACATTTCCGGGTGTTGCTGGACGCCCTGCCTTGTCCGGTCTGGATCAGGGATCCGGCCCGCAGCGTCGTCTTTCGCAATCATGCGGCCCAGGGTCTTGACCTTGATGCCCGACAAGCCGTCGACACCCATGGGCAGCCGATGGATGTTTCCGAAGTCCCGGCCCGGGCCTGGGCCGGAACCATCGGCTTCGCCGTTCCGGCGGGCGCACCTGCTGTCGATGAAAATCTGGCGCTTGAGCATCTGTCCATAGCAGTGGTTATTTTCGGTTCTGACACCCGCCACACATACAGCAACGTCGCCTTTCGTCGGCTGTGGGGGCTGGAGGCTGGCTGGCTGGCCGATGATCCGTCCATGGGCGAGATTTTCGAGCGCCTGCGCGAAAAACGCCACCTGCCGGAAGTCGCCGACTTCCGCGCATTCAGGGAGCAACAGGTGGCGCTGTTCCGAACCGTGAAAGAACCGCAACAGTCCCTGTTGCATTTGCCCGACGGTCGCACCGTCAGCCAGACCGTCAGCCCCCATTCCGACGGTGGGCTGGTGTTTTCATTCGAAGACGTCAGCGACAAGCTTGATCTGGAACGATCTTTCAAAAGCCTGAACGCGGTACAGCGCGAAACCCTGGATAATTTATATGAAGGGGTCTGCGTGTTTGGCAGCGATGGAAAACTGAAGCTGTCGAACCCGTCCTTCGCCGCAATCTGGAATCTGGATGCGGCATCCCTGAATGACACCATGCGCATGGCTGATTTCCTGAATGCCACGCGCTCGTTGATATCGGACGCCGACAAATCAAGTGACGAAGACTGGAAATCACACGTTGCCACAACCGTCGCCAAACTGGGCAGCCGACAGCCGTCGAACGGCCGCATTCGCCTTAACAATGGTACCATTCTGGATTATTCCAGTGTGCCACTGCCCGATGGCGCGGTGCTGCTGGGCTATCTGGACGTATCGGACAGTGCGCGCGTCGAAGGGGCGCTGAGGCAACGGGCCGAGGCGCTGGATCAGGCGAACCGGTTGAAATCAGAATTCATCGCCAACGTCTCGCACGAAATCCGAACGCCGTTAACATCGCTGATCGGTTTCGCCGATGTGCTGACCCAGGAAAGCCACGGCAAGCTGAACGCCCGGCAGATGGAATACAGCACCGGCATCATGGACAGCGCCAAGGGTCTTGAGCGTGTCATCAACGATATTCTGGACCTGGCCAGCATCGAAGCCGGAATGATGAGCCTGCAACTGGATACCGTCGATGTTCATTCCATGCTGGTGTCGGTACTTAACCTGATCAAGGAAAGCGCCCGGCGCAAAAATCTGGAAGTCGAGTTCGACTGTCCGCCCGACATCGGCTGGATCGTCGCCGATGAAAAACGGCTGAAACAGGTGCTGTTCAATCTGTTGTCCAATGCCGTCAACTTCACGCCGCCGCGCGGTACCATCATTCTGGCCAGCGAACGAAGCGGCGACGGCGACGATGCCGCTGTCAACTTCCGGGTAACCGATACCGGTCGCGGCATGCCAAAGGCCGAACAGCTTGATATCTTCGGTGCGTTCGAGCGCACAGGCGGCAACGATCAATCAGGGGCCGGGCTGGGGTTGTCGCTGGTGCAGCGGTTCGTCGAGTTGCATGGTGGCGATGTCGAGGTCAAGTCACCGCCCGGCAAGGGCAGCACCGTCATATGCACATTGCCCGCGGGCGGCTCGAAACGAAGCGATATTTCCATCGTTACCGACGTCGAGTCCGCTTAAGGAACAGCTTTTAAGGAACACCTTGCGTCGTTGAATATTCGAAGTGCAGTTCCTCGCCGGGGTGCAGGTGGGCACGCGCCGCGTGGGCTGCAATAGCGGCCTCGGCAAAGCCGGTCAGAATCAGTTTCTGCTTGCCGGAGTAATTGACAATATCACCAACCGCAAACAGGCCGCCCGGACCCGCCGAACAGGTCGCGGGGTCGATGGCGATGTGGTTGTGATCCAGTGACAGCCCCCAGTCGGCAATCGGGCCAATGTCTTGCGACAGTCCAAAGAACGGCAACAGCACATCGGCTTCAAGCTCGCGTTCGTTGCCATCCAGATCGGCGACCGTGATCGTCGTCAGTTTTTCGCCGTCGCCATAAATTTCTTTCAACTGGTACGGCACGACCAGTTCCAGCGCACCGTCAATGGCAAGTTTTTGCAGTTTTTCGGCATTGTCCGGGGCAGCGCGGAATTTCGGGCGACGGTGAACGATGGCGACGCTCTCGGCGATCTCGACCAGCGACAACGCCCAGTCGACGGCGGAATCACCGCCGCCTGCGATGACAACTTTCTTGCCCAGGAAATCTTCGCGACGCTTGACCAGATAATGAACGCCGACGCCGGGACCCTGGCCTTCGAAATCGGTGATGCCGTCCAGCGGCGGCCGGTTTGGCCCAAAGGCCCCGACCCCGGCGGCAATAATGATGGCACCGGTATCGATGCGAACGCCCTTCGATGTTTCCAGCAGCCAACGGCCATCGACCGATTCCAGTGACGTTACCTGCTGGTTCAGGTGATAGACTGGATTAAACGGTGCGGCCTGTTCTTCAAGGTTGGAAACCAGATCGGCGGCGAGAATTTTCGAATGGCCAGGAATGTCATAAATGGGTTTTTCCGGGTACAGCGCCGACAACTGTCCGCCGATGGCATCAAGCGCATCGACAACATGACAGGACATTTTCATCATCCCGCATTCGAAAACACTGAACAGGCCAGCCGGGCCAGCCCCGATAACGGTCACGTCTGTGGTGTGGTCAATCTTGGACATGGAATCTCCCGGCTCAAAAGGTTAAATATCTTATCACCCCAAAGGTCTTAAGGATCAAGTCTTGAGCATCACCATTAACCTTGATAGCGAAGATGCCACCAACGCCCTGGCCGGGAAACTGGCCGGTCGGGCGCGGATTGGTGATGTGCTGGCGCTCCAAGGTGACCTTGGCACCGGCAAGACTGTCTTCGCCCGAGCCTTCATTCGCGCCGTTTGCGGGGCTGAAACGGAAGTGCCGTCGCCGACCTTTACCCTGTTGCAGGTTTATGACGATGCCGAGACGCCGATATATCATTTCGACCTGTACCGGCTGGAAACATCTGATGAGGCGCTGGAATTGGGCATCGACGATGCCTTTGCCGAGGGTATATCGCTGATCGAATGGCCGGAACGACTGGGCAACCTGTTGCCGGCGACCTGCCTGAGACTGACGTTCAGCCACGCAGACAGAACTGACGCCCGCGAGGTTCGAATATCGGGCTGGGACGACCGCGAGGTGGACCTGACATGAACAGCGACATGCACAAAGACCGCCCGGCACTGATTGATGAATTCCTGGACACCCACGGATGGGGTGATGCCGCCCGCGCGACACTGGCGGGCGACGCCTCGTTCCGGCACTACGACAGGCTCGTCCGTGGCGATGAACGTGCCGTGCTGATGGATGCACCGCCGCCCGATGAAGATGTCAGGCCGTTCGTTGCCATCGCGCGTTATTTATCAGAACAGGGGTTCAGCGCACCCGACATTATCGCTACTGACGAAGACGCCGGACTGTTGCTGCTCGAAGATCTGGGCGACGACACCTACACCCGCATGCTGGCAACTGACGGTGACGAGGCGGCCCTGTATGCACTCGCCGTCGATGTCCTGATCAGCCTTCACAAATGTTCAACCCGCCCCGAAGGACTGTTGCCCTATGGCAATGGGCGGCTGCTCGACGAGGCCTTTCTGGCACCGGTGTGGCTGTTCGATGACATCCCCCTGTCTGAGCCCGTGCGCCGTGAGTACGGCGATGCGTGGCTGGAGCTTTTCCCCCACGTTCATGCGACGCCGAAGGTGCTGGTGCTGCGCGACTATCATGTCGACAATCTGATATGGTTGGCGGGGCGGAACGAAACGAAGGCCTGTGGCCTGCTGGATTTTCAGGACGCGGTGCTGGGTTCCGTCGCCTATGACCTGATGTCACTGCTCCAAGACGCCCGGCGCGATATCGACCCGGACCTGAAAGCCGCCATGATCGAACGATACACCGCCGCCTTCCCCGACCTTGACCGCGACGCGTTCGACCTTGCCTTTACCGTGCTTGCCGCCCAGCGTCACGCCAAGGTCATCGGCATCTTTACCCGGCTCGACAAGCGCGACGGCAAACCGGACTACCTCGCCCATCTGCCGCGTGTCTGGCGACTGTTGGAAGCGGCATTAGAGCATCCCCGGCTGAGCCGCCTGAAATCATGGTTCGATGAACATATGCCTCCTCGAATCAGGGGTGAGGTGCGGAAATGAGCATCCCGAAAGTCGCCATGGTGCTGGCCGCCGGGTTTGGTATCCGCATGCGCCCGATTACCGAGACCCGCCCGAAGCCGCTTGTTAAAGTCGCCGGACGCAGCCTGCTGGCGCACACCATCGACCGGCTGAAAGACGTCGGTGTCGAAAAAATCATCGTCAACACCCACCATCTGGGCGAGATGATCGTCGAGCACCTGAAGGATTATCAGGGCATCGACATCGTGTTCTCGCCCGAAGACCCGATTCTGGAGACCGGCGGCGGCATCACCAAGGCGCTGGACCTGTTGGGCGACGAGCCGTTTTTCGCCTGCAATGCCGACACCTTGTGGCTGAACGGATCGCAAGACGCGCTGCAACGCCTCGCCCGGCACTGGCATGACGATGATATGGACGCCCTGTTGTTGCTGCATTCCACCGTCGATGCCTATGGCTATGACGGACGCGGTGATTTCTGTGCCGATGCCAACGGCACGTTGATGCGCCGCCCGGAAAGCGAGGTCGCGCCTTACCTGTTTACCGGCGTGCAAATTCTACACCCGCGCCTGTTCAAGGACGCACCGGAGGGAGCGTTCTCGCTGAACGTTCTGTACGACAAGGCGCTGGAAGAAGACCGCCTGTATGGCGTCGTCCACGATGGCGAATGGTTTCATATCGGCACGCCCGATGGCCTTGATGAGGCCGAGACCTACATGAAACTGCGTTACGCCGGAATCAAGCACCGATGACGGGCACCCCCACCGTCTATACCATCGGGGCGGAAACCAGTTTCGTCGACGCCCTGGCGTCTGGAATTGTGGCCCAGGTCGGTGATGCGCCTGAGGCCTTGTCGGCGGTCACCGTGCTGTTGCCGACCCGCCGCGCCTGTCGGGCGCTCGCCGATGCTTTCCTGCGCTTGGGCGAAGGCCGCGCCCTGTTGCTGCCGCAGATGTCGGCGTTGGGCGATGTGGACGATGACGACGAAGCCTTCGACGACGACCACGCGCTTGACCTGCCGCCCGCCATTCCCACCCTGCACAGCCAATTGCTGCTGACCCGGCTGATATTATCGCGCGACGACATGGCAGCGACCCCCGATCAGGCAGCGCGGTTGGCGACGGAACTGGCGCGGCTGCTTGATCAGGTGCAGACCGAACGCCTGTCCTTCGATGGCCTGAGTAGCCTGGTCGAGACTGTTGATTTGTCGGACCATTGGCAAAAGACCGTCGAGTTCCTGAAAATCCTGACCGACCACTGGCCCGGCATTTTGAAGGCCGAGGGCTACATCGACCCCATCGAGAGGCGCAACGCAGGGTTCGAGGCGCGAACTGCGGCGTGGACGAAATTGCCGCCCGCCGGGCTGGTCATCGCCGCCGGTTCAACCGGATCCATACCGGCGACCGCCGACCTGCTGAAATGCATTGCCTTGATGCCACAGGGCGCACTGGTCCTGCCGGGCCTTGATCGGGATGCAACCGACGCCGTGTGGGACGAACTCGAGGCCAGCCATCCGCAATACGGCATGGCCCGTCTGCTCGGCCACGTCGGCATCGAACGTGGTGACGTCGGCGACTGGCAATCCGATGTTATTGCCTCCGCGCCATCGTCGCGCACGGCACTGATCAACGCCGCCCTGGTTCCGGCCAGCGTCACCGACACATGGCAACATCGCACCGAGCCCGACGCCGATGCCCTGGATGGGCTCAGCGTTATCGAGGCGGCCAACGAACATGACGAGGCCGGGTCCATCGCCATGCTGATGCGAGAGGCCCTGACAGAACCTGACAAGACGGCGGCGCTGGTGACACCGGACCGGGGGCTGGCGCGCCGGGTCGCGTCGGAGCTGAAACGCTGGGACATTGATGTCGATGATTCCGCCGGACGCCCGCTGGCCGATTCTGTGCCCGCCACGTTCCTGCGTCTTGCAGCGCGGGCCGCCGCCGAGGGCTTCGCACCGATAAGCCTGCTCGGTTTGCTGAAGCATCCGCTTGCCGCCGGTGGTCAACAGGCATCTCGTTTTCGGGCCATGGTCCGCAGGCTCGAGATTGCCGTGCTGCGTGGGCCGAGACCGTCAGCAGGACTGGACGGGCTGAAAACCGCGTTGGCGGAAAGCCGTGACAAAGACGATGCCGACCTGCTGGCCCTGCTGGATGCTTTGCAGACAAGCGCCGCGCCCTTCGTTGAAGCTTTCGCACGTGAAGAAATACCGCTGAAACCCCTGCTGGCCGGGCACATCGCCTTTATCGAGGCATTGGCAACAACCCCGGATACGAGCGGGCCTGAACGCATATGGGCGGGCGACGACGGCGAGGCACTGTCCGGGTTCGTCGCCGACCTGCTCGATTCCGCCGACAGCCTGGGCGACATCGATGCCGCCGCCTGGCCGGCGCTGCTCGATGCCTTGCTGGCCGGACGCGCCGTACGCCCGCGCTATGGCCTGCACCCGCGCCTGCACATCTGGGGATTGATGGAAGCCCGCCTGCAACACGCAGACGTGACCATTCTGGGTGGGCTGAACGAGGGCTCGTGGCCGCCGCAACCGGACGCCAGCCCATGGATGAGCCGCCCGATGATGGATGCTTTCGGGCTGCCGCAACCGGAGCGTCGGCTTGGATTGACGGCCCATGATTTCACGCAAGCTTTTGCCGCGCCGAGAGTTGTTCTGAGCCGGGCCGGACGATCTGGCGGCGCGCCGACGGTGCCATCGCGCTGGCTGCTGCGGCTTCGGACCCTGCTGACCGGCACCGCATTAAAAGACAAATTGATTCCCGACCGTCGCTGGTCGGAATGGCTGCGCACACTCAACACGCCAGAGGAATTCATCGCGCCCACTGAACCCAAACCGATGCCGCCGGTTGCGCTTAGGCCACGGGAAATGTCCGTCACACGTGTCGAGAAATGGGTACGCGACCCGTACGCGCTGTATGCCGGTGAAATCCTGAAACTGCGGGAACTGGATGCCATCGACGCCGACCCCGGTGCGGCGGACCGGGGGATTCTGGTGCACGAGGCGCTGGACCGGTTTTTCAAGACCCACCCCGACAGCTTGCCCGACGATGCCTATGACAAGCTTGTCGATATTGGGCGGGAGGTTTTCGGTGAACATTTGTCCCGGCCCGGTGTGCTGGCGTTCTGGTGGCCGCGTTTCAAGCGCATTGCCCGCTGGTTCATCGACGATGAAAGACTGCGCCGCGATCAGGGCTGGCTGCCGCTGGCGACCGAAACCAGAGGGGAAATGCCGCTTGATGGCCCCGCCGGAGACTTCATGCTGACGGCGCGCGCCGACCGCATCGACCGGCATGAAGATGGAGGCTTGGGGATCGTCGATTACAAAACTGGCGCACCGCCAACGTGGAAACAGGTTGCCACTGGGCTGGCACCGCAACTGTCGCTGGAAGCGACCATGGCCACAGGCGGGCATTTCAACGGCGTCGATGAAGGCGAGGTTCGCGAGCTGCTGTATTTGCATCTGTCTGGCGGCCGGGTTCCCGGCAAGCGACACGCCAACGCCAAGGACGTCGAAGAGATGGCGGGCGACGCCATCGACGGGCTGAAAAAACGCATTGCGGATTTCGATGACGAGGCGACGCCTTATTTGTCGCGCACCACGCCGATGTTCCAGAATCGCGGTGGTGATTTCGACCATCTGGCCCGGGTCCGGGAATGGATGACCGGCGATGATGGAGACGGCGAATGAGCACGCCGCAACAACGCACCGGCCCACAGATTATCGGGGCCAACCCGGAAATCTCGGTCTGGGTATCGGCCAATGCCGGGACCGGCAAAACGCAGGTGCTGACCGACCGCATTTCGCGCCTGCTGCTGGCGGGAACCAGCCCGGAGCGTATCTTGTGCCTGACTTTTACCAAGGCGGCAGCAGCGGAAATGGCGACGCGCCTGTCGGAACGACTGGGCGACTGGGCGGTGGCGTCGGACGAAACGCTGACGGCGGAACTGGCCGCGCTGCTGGGCAAGGCCCCGTCGCCTGACCTGCTGGCCCCGGCCCGCCGCCTGTTCGCGACCACTCTGGACACACCCGGCGGGCTTAAAATCCGCACCATTCATGCGTTCTGTGAATCGTTGCTGGGGCGATTTCCCATCGAAGCTGGGGTCGCCCCGCACTTCGCCGTCATCGACGAACGCACCACCGCCGAGCTGATGGCCGAGGCCCGCGACCGGGTGCTGGCCGATGGCGAGGTCGGCGATGAACTGGCCCACATATCGATGCTGGTCAACGAAGAAGACTTCGCCCGCCTGATGCGCGAGCTGGCGAGTGCACGGGGCCGTCTGCATCGGATGATCCGCCACCACGGATCGGTCGATGAGGTCGCCCGAACCGCCCGCACCGCGTTGGGCCTGAACGACGACGACACGCCCCAGAACATCATTTCCAATGCCCTTGATGGCATCGACGAGAGCACCATGAAAGCCGCCATGGAGACCCTGCAAGGCGGCAGTCCGACCGACAAAAAACAGGGGGCCGCCCTTGATCAGTTCCTGACAACGCCACCGGATCAGCGTCACGATCTGTTCCACAGCGTTTATCTGTCGGTCTTCCTCACAAAAGATGACAAGCCTCGCAAAAACGTCATCACCAAGAAAATGGGCGAGACCCATCCCGATGTACTGGCCACGCTGGATGCCGAGCAACAACGTCTTGTCGCTGTGCTGGACAAGCTGAAGGCCGTCAGGATCGCCGAAGCCAGCCATGCGCTGGTGGTTGTCGGCGCGGCCCTGATGCAGCGTTTCGAAGAGCTGAAAGAACAACGCGCCCTGCTCGATTACGACGACCTGATTGAAAAAACCCGCGACCTGCTGCTGACCGAAAGCGATGTCTCGTGGGTGCTCTACAAGCTGGACGGCGGGCTGGATCATATCCTAGTCGATGAAGCGCAAGACACCGCCCCGGACCAGTGGCAGGTGATTCAGGCGCTAGCCGGTGATTTTTTCAGTGGCGAGGGCCGCACCGACCATCCCCGCACCATTTTTGCCGTCGGCGATGAAAAACAATCCATTTACAGCTTTCAGGGTGCCGATCCGCACATGTTCGGGGTCATGAAACAGCATTTTGCCAAAACCGCCGATGCGGCAAAGGAAACCTTTCGTGATGTCGAATTGGTGGTCTCGTACCGTTCGACGGAATCAGTGCTGAAGACCGTCGATGCCATATTCGAAAGCGAGGCGGCGCGGAACGGCCTGACGTTCGAGGACAAGCCAATCGTGCACCGATGGGCGCGCGATGGCGAGGCCGGGCGCATCGAGGTCTGGCCAACGTTGAAGCCGGGCGAAGCGCTGGAACTGGACCCCTGGGACGCACCGCTGGACCGCGCCGCTGTCGACAGCCCCCAGGACCGGCTGGCCAACAAGATTGCCGACACCATCAAAGGCTGGCTCGATGACGAGCAACAATTGCCATCGGCGGGCCGCGCCATTGATGCCGGCGACATTATGATTTTGTTGCAAAAGCGCGGCAGCTTTGCCGAGAAAATGGTCAACGCCCTGAAGCAGCGCGACATTCCCGTCGCCGGTGCCGACCGCATGGTGCTGACGGAACAACTGGCCGTCATGGACCTGCTGGCGCTGGCTCGTTTTGTACTGTTGCCCGATGATGACCTGACCCTGGCCGTCGTCCTGAAAAGCCCGCTGATCGGCCTGAACGACGATGATCTGATCAAGTTGGCGCCTGAGCGCGAGGGTTCCCTGTGGCAGGCCCTGAAAGCCGACGGGCGCTATTTGGCTACGTATCAACGCCTCGGTGAATTACTTGGACGCGCCGACACCATGGCCCCGTACGAGTTTTTCTCGACCCTGCTGGGGGCCGAAGGCGGGCGCAAGGCGCTGCTCGCCAGACTGGGGCCGGAAGCCGACGACCCGATTGACGAATTCCTGAATCTGGCGCTCGATTACGAACGCGAACACGTGGCGTCCATGCAAAGCTTCACCCATTGGATCGAGGCCGGACAAACGCAAATCAAACGTGATCTGGAACACGGACATGGACAGGTCCGGGTGATGACCGTGCATGGGTCGAAAGGCTTGCAGGCGAATATTGTCTTCCTGCCCGACACCTGCACCATGCCGCGCGCCCAGTTCGACCCGAAACTGAAATGGTTGAACGAACCGGACCCGGTGGTCCTGTGGCCCGGCTATAAAGCGGCAGAGGAAGCCGTCACCCGCACACTCGCCGACGCCGCGCGCGCCAGAATCGAGGAAGAAAACCGCCGCCTGCTGTATGTCGCCGCCACCCGGGCGCGCGACCGGCTGTATATTTGTGGCTGGCAGGGCAAGAACAAGCGGCCCGAGGGCTGCTGGTATGACTTGATATGCAGCGCCATGGACATTGACCTGGATACCGACGGCGGCATCCATGTTCAGGAAAACCCCCAAGACATCGAAATCAGCGACAAAGCCCCGGACCGTGAAGGACCCACCGACGCCCCCTTGCCCGACTGGGCACAAATGAAAGCCCCGGACGAGCCCGAACCGCCGCGCCCGCTGGCCCCGTCCAGACCGTCAGACGAAACGCCACCGGTGTTTTCGCCCTTCGATGAAGACGACGGCGAGCGTTTCAAGCGCGGCAACATCATCCACCGCTTGTTGGAAAGTGCGCCGGACCTTGCGCCCCGGGATCGCCCGGGCGCCATCAGCGCCTATCTGGCGCGTTCATGCCATGGACTCAGCGACGATGAACAGGCCGATATTCTGACGGAAACCCTGGGCGTTCTGAATGATGAGAAATTCGCCGACCTGTTCGGCCCCGGTTCAATCGCCGAAGTGCCGGTCTGTGGAATCGTCGATGGCCGGGTGATATCGGGGCGCATCGACCGGTTGCTGGTGAGTGACGATGAAATCCGGATTGTCGACTACAAGACCAACCGCCCGCCACCCGCGAGCATCGACGGCGTGGCGGAGGCCTATATCCGGCAGATGGCGACCTATCGCCAATTGCTGGGGGAAATCTATCCCAACAGGCGCATAACCTGCATTCTGGCCTGGACTCACGGGCCTGGAAACGCACCCCGCCTGATGACCTTGCCCGAAGCCCTACTCGCACCTTGACGAGGGCGGGTCCGCTGCATAGATTCGATGCACCCAAACAAAGCCGATTCCCGGTAACAAGACGACAGGATGTAAGTAAATGCCCATAGCTGTGACCGATTCTTCTTTCGATGCCGATGTGCTCAAATCCTCGACCCCGGTCGTTGTTGATTTCTGGGCCGAATGGTGTGGCCCGTGTAAGCAGATTGCACCGGCACTGGAAGAAATCTCCAATGAATTGGGCGACAAGGTCATCATCGCCAAACTGAACATCGACGAAAACCCGACCACCCCGTCAACGTATGGTGTGCGCGGTATTCCGACGCTAATGATGTTCAAGGACGGACAGGTAGCGGCGACCAAAATTGGTGCCATGCCGAAAAATCAGCTGGCCGAGTGGGTTCAGTCGAACATCTGATTTTTCCTGACGACCCTTTCAAGACACAATAATTCGCTCTTTTAAACGGTTTGCGGGCAATTTTCCGCATGCCGAAATATTGTTTGGTCGTATCCCTTACAAACGCTATATATCCGGCGAAGAAAAAAGGACGATTGAACTTATGATTAACGAAATTACCCAATTCACCCCGCCTAACCGGATTTTAATGGGCCCCGGCCCGTCAGACGTGCATCCGCGCGTCCTGCAAGCCATGGCGCGCCCCACCGTCGGTCACCTGGACCCATCCTTCGTCGGCTTGATGGATGAAATCAAGGAATTGCTGCGCTATGTCTTCCAGACGGAAAACCAGCTGACGCTGCCGGTATCGGCCCCCGGTTCTGCCGGTATGGAGACCTGCTTCGTCAACCTGATTGAGCCCGGCGACACGGTCGTTGTTTGTCAGAACGGCGTTTTCGGCGGTCGCATGAAGGAAAACGTCGAGCGTTGTGGCGGCACCGCCGTGATGGTCGAAGACGAATGGGGACACGCCATTGACCTGAACAAGGTCGAAGACGCCCTTAAAGCCAATCCCGGCACGAAGGCGCTGGCGTTCGTGCACGCCGAAACCTCGACCGGTGTGCTATCTGATGCCAGGACGTTGTGCGAGATGGCGCAAAAGCATGGCGCACTGTCCATCGTCGATGCCGTCACCTCGCTGGGCGGCAGCCCGGTCATGGTCGATGAATGGGGTGCCGACGCCGTTTATTCCGGCACCCAGAAATGCCTGTCCTGTGCGCCCGGCATCTCGCCGGTGACATTCAGTTCTCGCGCCACAGACGTTATTCAGGCCCGCAAGACCCCGGTGCAGAGTTGGTTCCTGGACCTGTCGTTGGTGATGAATTACTGGACCGACGGTGCCGGTGCACCGCGTTCGTATCACCACACGGCCCCGGTTAACGCACTGTATGGACTACATGAATCGCTGTTGATGATTCGCGAAGAAGGCATCGAGAATTCCTGGACCCGCCATCGCCGCAATTCAGATGCGCTGCGTGCCGGTTTCCGGGCCATGGGTCTTGACCCGCTGGTATCAGAAGATATCCACCTGCCACAACTGACGACGCTGAAGGTTCCCGAAGGCGTCGACAAGCCGAAATCCCGCAAAATCCTGCTCGACAACTACGACCTGGAAGTCGGCGGTGGATTGGGCGGACTGGCTGGCAAGGTCTGGCGCATCGGACTGATGGGTCAATCGAGCACCCCGGCGCATGTCATTTTGTGTCTCAGCGCCATGGAAGGCACGCTGAAGGAAATGGGCATCGATATTGTCGAAGGTGCCGCGGTTCCCGCGGCGCAAGCCATCCTGTTCGGTGGCGACGGCTCTGGCGGAAGTTCCCAAAAAGCCGCCTAAAGCGTCTTTAAGCGTTATCGGCCAAAACAGTCCCGGCCAGATACAACGAGCCTGAAATCAATATCCGGCCCGGGGTCGCCGGTGCCGTCTTGACGATATCGGCAATGGCCTCGGCAACGCTGGCCGCCGCCCGGGCCTCCATGCGCCATGACAGCGCCGCCTCGGTCACTTCATTGGCGGTAAGGCTGTTGTCCTCGCCGGGGATGGCGACACCCCTGAACAGGCCAAGACGGGCCTCCAGATGCTTCAAATAGACCAGTGGGTCTTTCGAGTTCAGCATGCCCATGACCATATGCAGCGGCTTGTCGCGCCAGACGCGCCTTTGCGCCCGGATGGTTTTTGCCGCCGCCTCGTTATGGCCGCCATCGAGCCACAGTTCCCAGCCATCGGGCAACAAATCGACCAGCGGTCCTTCGTTCAGGCGTTGCAGACGCGCTGGCCAACTGGCGCTTTTCAGGCCCAGCGCACGGGCCGGCAGCGGCACATCAAAACCGGCCATACAATCGAGGACGGCCAGCGCCAGCCCGGCATTGCGCGGCTGGTGGATACCGGCAAGCGACGGCAGCGGGTACTCGGTTATTGTCTTGGCGCCGTCTTTGTCGACAGCATCGAACAGCATGCCGCCTTGTTGTTTGCGCACGAACCAGTCGCGACCTTCAACCAGCAACGGAGCTCCGACATCCTTGGCAATTCCGGCGATGCGTTTGTCAGGTTTGCGGTCCTGTTTGGCCAGCACACACGGCACGCCAACCTTCAGAATGCCCGCCTTTTCCGCCGCAATGTCTTCGACATCGTCGCCAAGATACTGCTGATGGTCGACCGACACGGTGGTAATTGCGGTGACCAGCGGAGCCGAAATGACATTGGTCGCATCAAGCCTGCCGCCAAGCCCGGTTTCCAGCAACAGCACATCGGCAGGCGTCCTGGAAAACGCCAGAAAGGCCGCCGCCGTGGTGATTTCGAAATAGGTAATCTCGTCGCCATCATTGGCGGCTTCGCATTCTTCGAGCATTGCCGTCAGCTCGTCGTCTTCGATGAGTTTTCCGGCGAGGCGGATCCGTTCGTTGAATTTTACCAGATGCGGCGAGGTATAGACGTGGCAGCGATATCCGGCGGCTTCCAGCATCGCCCTCAAAAACGCAAGGCTGGAGCCCTTGCCGTTGGTGCCCGCGATATGCACGACGGGCGGCAAACTGCGTTCCGGATTGCCGAGCTTCGCCAGCAGCCCCTCGATACGCCCGAGACTGAGGTCGATGACCTTGGGGTGCAGCGCGCTTAAGCGTTCAAGGACGGTGTTAATCTGCGGGGACATTGATGTCGCCAGGGCTTCCCGGCGGAATGGCGACGACATCGGCAGCAGGGCCTATGTTGACCAGCAAGCCAATGACCTTGACCAGCGTGTCGCGCAGGTCGTGGCGACGGACAACCATGTCAACCTGTCCATGATCCAGCAGATATTCGGCGCGCTGGAAACCTTCGGGCAGTTTTTCGCGGATCGTTTGTTCAATCACCCGGGCACCTGCAAAACCAATCACCGCGCCGGTTTCAGCAATGGCGATATCGCCAAGCATGGCGAACGATGCCGACACGCCACCCGTGGTCGGGTCGGTCAGGACAACGATATACGGCAACCCGGCGTCTTTTACTTCTTCGACGGCGATGGTCGTACGCGCCATCTGCATCAATGACAAAATGCCTTCTTGCATGCGGGCGCCACCCGAAGACGGCACCACCACCAGCGGCGCAGCCTGAACAACGGCAAGGCGGGCAGCGGCGATCAAGCCATCACCGACGGCAACCCCCATGGAACCACCCATGAACGAGAAATCGAACGCCGCGACGACCACATCAAGCCCACCCATGCGCCCGTGGGCGACGGTCAGGACATCATCAAGGCCTGTCTTCGCCTTCGAATCCTTCAGCCGTTCCGTATACTTGCGAAGGTCCTTGAATTTAAGCGGATCAGGATCGGGCTGGCTCAGTTCGATAGACTTGTATTCACCATTATCGAACAGCATGTTCAGGCGGTCCGCCGCCGACAGCCGCATGTGGTGGCCGCAGTGCAGGCAGACCCGTAAATTCTTTTCAAGATCGCGATGAAAGATCATCTCGCCGCAACTGGGACACTTGTGCCACAGGTTGTCGGGGATGTCCTTCTGGCCGCCAACCAGTTGTTTCAGTTTCGGGCGGACGAAGTTTTTCAGCCAGTTCACTTTTCAACCGTTCCTTTTATTCCGTTTGCCAAATCACTGACAAACCCAAGAGCTGCATCAACCAGTCCGGCCGTTGCCTTGCCATCATCACCAATGTTGTCGGCAATCACATTAACCAGAGCCGAGCCAACAACGGCGGCGTCCGCAATGGCGGCCACAGAGCCGACCTGTTCTGGTGTCTTGATACCAAATCCCACGGCAACAGGCAAATCCGTGTGCGATTTCAGGCGCTTGCAAGCCTCTTCAATGTCACTGGCGCTGGCCGACGCGGTGCCGGTAATGCCGGTGATGGAAACATAATAAACGAAGCCGTGGGCATGCTCGAGAACCTTGTCGAGACGCGCATCATCGGTGGTCGGCGCGGTCAGGAAAATAAAATCGATACCGGCCTTTGTTGCCGGCAGGCACAGCTCGGCTTCTTCTTCCGGCGGCAGGTCGACGACGATCAGGCCATCGACCCCGGCGGCCTTGGCGTCAGTGATAAAGGCATCGACGCCATAGACATAAATCGGATTGAAATAGCCCATCAGCACAATCGGCGTGTCGTCGTCGTCGGACCGAAAGGCACGCACCATGTCCAGCGTCTTCACCATGTTCTGGCCGCCCTTTAGCGCGCGCAGGGACGCCTGCTGGATGGCAGGGCCATCGGCCATGGGATCGGAAAACGGCATTCCCAGTTCGATAATATCGGCACCCGCTGCGGGCAGCCCCTTCAACAACGCCAGCGAGACGTCATAGTCGGGATCGCCTGCCGTGCAAAATGTGACCAGTCCGCCGCGACCTTCTTCGGCCAGACTCTGAAAACGCCGTGTAATGCGGGTGCTCATCATTCGACCCCGAAGCTCTCGCCGCTGGCCATGGCCACCGTGTTCAGGTCCTTGTCGCCGCGTCCGCTGAGATTAAGAACGATGACGTGGTCCTTGGGCAGGTCGGGCGCGATTTTCATGACATGGGCAATGGCGTGAGCCGATTCCAGCGCCGGAATGATGCCTTCCAGTCGGGTTGTCAGCCTGAACGCGTCCAAGGCTTCGTCATCGGTGATCGAGACATAACTGGCGCGACCGATGTCATGCAGCCAGGAATGTTCCGGGCCGATGCCGGGATAATCGAGCCCGGCGGAAATGGAATGGGCCTCGGTGATCTGGCCGTCGTCATCTTGCAGCAGATAGGTGCGATTGCCGTGCAGGACACCGGCGCTGCCAGCGCTTAAGGACGCTGCATGCTCGCCGGTTTCAATGCCACGTCCGGCGGCCTCAACCGCGATGATATCGATGTCGGCGTCATCGAGAAACGGGTGGAACAGCCCCATGGCATTGGAACCGCCGCCGATGCAAGCGACCAGCGTGTCGGGTAAGCGATTTTCAGCGGCCATGATCTGCTCGCGCACTTCTTCGCCGATGATCGATTGGAAATCGCGCACCATGGCCGGGAACGGATGCGGTCCGGCGACGGTGCCAATAATGTAAAAGGTATCCTCAACATTGGTCACCCAGTCGCGCAGCGCCTCGTTCAGGGCGTCTTTCAGGCTTTGCGAGCCCGCCGTGACGGGGCGGACTTCGGCACCCAGCATCTTCATGCGATAGACGTTGGGGGCCTGACGTTTGATATCCTTGGCCCCCATGTAGACGACGCACGGCAGATCGAACAGGGCGCAAACGGTGGCCGTGGCAACGCCGTGCTGACCGGCCCCGGTTTCGGCGATGATGCGGGTTTTGCCCATGCGCTTGGCCAGCAAGATCTGGCCGATGCAGTTGTTGATCTTGTGGGCGCCCGTGTGGTTCAGGTCTTCGCGCTTGAAATAGATTTTTGCGCCGCCCAGGTGTTTGGTCAGCCGTTCGGCCAGATACAGGGCAGACGGACGGCCGACATAATGGCTCAGGTAACGGTCCATATCGGCGGCAAATTCCGGGTCGGTTTTCGACTCATCAAAGGCCTGCTCGAGTTCGAGAATCAGCGGCATCAGGGTCTCGGCGACGAAACGCCCGCCATAGATACCGAAACGCCCGTCTTCGTCAGGCCCGGCGCGATATGTGTTTGGGGTGCTCATGGCGCGTAATAAACCACAAAGCGGGCTTAAGGTCGAACCTTAAAGACTGGCGGCGAGGTTAAGAAATTGACGGATTTTATCGGCGCTTTTGACGCCCGGCCCGTCTTCGACACCGCTCGACACATCGACCGCTGTCGCCCCGGATATACGCACGGCTTCGGCCAGATTATCGGCGTTCAGGCCACCGGCCAGCATCCACGGCAGCACCTCTTCGGCACCATTGAGCAGGCTCCAGTCAAAGGGGCGGGCATTGCCGCCGGGACGGTCCGCACCTTGCGGGGCCCTGGCATCAAACAACAGGCGGTCGGCGCTGATTTCGTACTGACGCGCGGCAGTAACATCTCCCGCATCGGCGATGGGCAGCGCCTTCATGACGGCCAGACCGAACTTTTCCTTGATCCCGGCGACCCGGCCCGGGGTCTCAGAACCATGCAGTTGCAGCATGTCGAGACAGCCGGTGTTGACGGCGGCGGCGATATCATCGTCGCTGGCATCGACAAACAGGCCGACGCGGATAACGCTGTCGGGCACCTTGGCGGTGAGTTCGGGCAATTGGTCCGGCGTTATGGCACGCGGGCTTTTTGCGAAAAAAACAAAGCCGAGCATGGCGGCACCGCCCTCAACAGCAACGGCAACCGATTGGGGTGTGCCAAGGCCACAGATTTTGACCGCAACGGTCATATTCCGGCGATTTCGTCAGCGATGCGATCAGCTGCGGCGACAGGATCGTCAGCCCCGGTGATCGGCCGCCCAATGACCAGATAATCGGCACCAATCTTGATGGCATCGGACGGTGTCACGATACGCTTCTGGTCGTCTTTCGAGGCCCAGTCGGGGCGAATACCCGGCACCACCAGCTTAAAATCATTGCCCAGATGCTCGCGGATATCCTCGACCTCGAGCGCAGAGCAGACGACGCCGTCAAGGCCGCTGTCCTGGGCCAGCATGGCCAGACGCAGGACCTGATCGAGAACCTCACCGGTGACACCAATGGCATGCATGTCGGCCTTGTGCATGGACGTCAGCACGGTGACCCCCAGCAGCATCGGGCGCGAATCGCCTGCCTCTGCCGCAGCAGCAGCCGCGGCCTGCATCATTTCCGCGCCCCCCGATGCGTGTACGTTCACAATGGCTGGCGTCAGCCCCAAGGCGGCACGGACAGCACCGGCGACGGTGTTGGGAATATCGTGAAATTTCAGGTCCAGGAACACCGGCATGCCGAGTTCCGTGATCCGGCGCACCCCTTCTGGGCCCAGTGCGGTAAAAAATTCTTTGCCAAGCTTGATGCCGCCAACATGGCCTTGCAGGCGACCGGCGAGATCGACAGCAGCCTCGAGATCGGTGGTGTCGAGGGCGACGAAGGTGCGTTCGTTCGGTTTAATCTTGCTCATGCGCTGATTTATAGACCGGGAAGCGGTCAAAAGACCAGTCCGGGTCTTTAAGCCGCGTCGGCGTCCTTGTGCCCGTTTCCGGGCAGCAGCGTTGCGGACGGTGGTGGCGTTGGTGTCGCCTCCAGCTTCTTGATCTGTTCTTTCAGATAGGCCTCTTCGCGGCGCGAACTGTCGAGGGCGCGCATCAACTGGCGTGAAAAGGCGCGGGATTTTCCAGCCGACAGCCAGACGACAACGGCCCCGAACAGGAAACCGGCGAGAACGCCGACCAGCCCGACAATAAAGATCGGCGCTTCATAGATGTAAGGAAGCGGCGACAGGTCGATTTCGACATGGCTGCGGTTCGATATGGAAAACGCAACAACCGCCGCGAATAACGGCAGCATGATAATCCAGGTCAGTATACGATTCACGTGGGGTCCGATCAGCTGTTCAGCTTCTCACGCAGCTGTTTGCCGGTCTTGAAATAGGGGATGTATTTGGCCGCAACATTCACCGCAGCACCGGTGCGCGGGTTGCGACCGACACGCGCGCTGCGTTCCTTGACCGAGAATGCACCAAAGCCACGAAGCTCGACACGATCGCCATTAGCCAGCGCGTCGGTGATTTCATCGAAAATAGTCGTCACAATTCTTTCCACATCCCGTTGATAGAGATGCGGATTGGCTTCGGCCAGACGCTGTATCAATTCGGATTTCGTCATTGTCCCCAATCCTTCGTTAAGCGGCCCGGTCTGCAACCCCTACAAGCACCCAAATGCTCGTTACCAGGCAACAGGTTGCCAAAGCGAGACCAGCCCGTCAAGACTAAGTCGTTTAGAAAACAGCGTTTTTCCGATATATCCATTCACAAGGCGACGCCATTTTTCTTCGCCGTAATCGATCACGACATCCCGGACATCCAAGCTTTCCGGGACATTGCGGGTTTCGGCCAGCCAGGCTCTCGCCTGTTTCTCGCCGCCAAGTTCATCCACAAGCCCCAACTCAAGAGCCTGACGACCACTGAAAATACGCCCGTCGGAAACCTTTTTAAGCTCATCAGACGTCAGTTTTCTGCGCTCTTTGACCAGGGTTGTGAACATTTCCTGCATGTCGAGAATGACATCCTTGATCGCCTGACGGGCTTCCGGCGTCGTCACCTCAAGCGGGTTGGGCTGCGCCTTCAATGGCCCGCTTTTGATGATTTCCGGCTTCACACCGATTTTGTCCAGCAGGCCTGTTATATTCGCCGACTGCAACAGCACACCGATGGAGCCGGTCACCGAGCCTTCGTGCGCGATCAGATGGTCGCCGCCGATTGCCACCATGTACCCGGCCGACGTTGCCAGCGTGCCCATGGTCACAACCACCGGTTTTTCCTCAGAAACCTCTCTGATCGCCCGGTACAAGCTCTCGCCGCCGACGACGCTGCCGCCGGGGCTGTCGATATGCACGATCAGCGCACGCACACTGTCATCATCGCGCAATTCTTCAAGTGCCGTCTGGCGATGGGTATCTTCGACAATAACGTTTGAGACATAGAGCCGGGCAACATGGTCTGTGCCGGGCAGGCCATCAACATCGCCAACAAGGGCTATACCGACAGCGGCAAAGGCAACCACAGCCAAAGCCCGCCAGACCATCAGGCGGCGTTTCAGGCGGCGTCTGTCAACAATGCTGTCTGCATCAAGAGACATTGATTCCCTGCCCCATTCCGTTTGAAGCGGACGGCAGCGACCAATGCCACTGCCGTCCCGCAACTAAAGACCTGTTTAGTCGTCTTTCGCCTTTTTGGCGGCTGCTTTCTTCGGTGCGGCTTTCTTGGCCGCAGGCTTTTTCGCCGCAGGCTTCTTGGCAGCGGCTTTTTTCGCCGGTTTTTCTTCTGCCTTATCGTCAGCCTCGTCGGCCGTGTCTTCTTTTGCGGCAGCCTTCTTCGGTGCAGCTTTCTTGGCCGCGGCTTTTTTAGCCGGTTTCTTTTCAGCCGTGTCATCGGTGTCAGACGAACCCTGCTTTTCCTTCAGGGCGGCACCCAGAATATCGCCAAGCGATGCGCCGGAATCCGATGATCCGTATTCCTTCATCGCCTTTTTCTCTTCGGCGGCTTCCAGGTTCTTGATCGACAGGGTCAGCTTGCGGCCCGACGCGTCGATCTGGGTAACCTTGGCATCGACCTTTTCTCCCGCTGCGTAGCGGTCAGGACGCTGCTCGGAACGTTCGCGCGACAGATCGGTCTTGCGGATGAAGCCCGGCAGTCCGTCGCCGACCTTGACCTCGATGCCACCGGTGGTAATGCCGGTAACGGTGCAGGTAACGGTGTCGCCCTTTTTGATGCTGCCCATTTCAGAGGCAAACGGATCTTCGCTGAGCTGCTTGAGCCCCAGACTGATGCGTTCTTTTTCAACATCAACATCCAGCACCTTGGCCTTGACCATGTCGCCCTTGCTGAAATCGGCAAGTGCTTCTTCGCCGGATTTTTCCCAGGACAGATCGGACAGGTGGGCCATGCCGTCGATTTCGCCGTCGAGACCGATGAACAGACCGAATTCGGTGATGTTCTTGACCTCGCCTTCGACTTCGGTGCCGACCTTGAAGGTGTCGACAAAGGCTTCCCACGGGTTGGCGTTGCACTGTTTCAGGCCAAGCGAAATACGACGCTTTTCCGGATCGGCATCGAGAACCATGACTTCCACTTCCTGGCTGGTCGAAACGATCTTGCCCGGATGGATGTTCTTTTTGGTCCAGCTCATTTCCGAAACGTGGACCAGGCCTTCAACACCCGGCTCCAACTCAACAAAAGCACCGTAATCGGTGATGTTGGTAATGCGTCCGGTGAACTTGGCGTCGACCGGGTACTTGGATTTGACGCCTTCCCACGGATCGCTTTCCAGCTGCTTCATGCCAAGCGAAATACGCTGGGTTTCGGCGTTGAAGCGGATCACCTGAACCTTGACGGTCTGGCCTATCTGCAGGGCATCGGACGGATGGTTGATGCGACGCCATGCAATGTCAGTGACATGCAACAGGCCATCGACGCCGCCCAGATCAACGAACGCACCGTAATCGGTGATGTTCTTGACAACGCCTTCCAGAACCTGACCTTCGGACAGGTTGGAAATCAGCTCGCCACGTTCTTCGGCGCGGGTTTCTTCCAGAACGGCACGGCGCGAGACAACGATGTTGTTGCGCTGGCGATCCATTTTCAGGATCTGGAACGGTTGCGGGGTGCCCATCAGCGGCGAGATATCGCGCACCGGACGGATGTCCACCTGGCTTCCCGGCAGGAAGGCGACCGCACCGGACAGGTCGACAATGAAGCCGCCCTTGACGCGACCGAAGATAACGCCGTTGACACGCTCGGTAGCCTCGAACTGTTTTTCCAGCTCGGTCCAGGCTTCCTCGCGGCGCGCTTTTTCGCGGCTCAGACGGACAACACCGTCCCTGTCTTCGAAGCGTTCAACAAAAATATCAATAACGTCGCCGATCTTGATGTCCGGCTCTTGGCCGGGAACGGTGAATTCCTTGATGTCGACACGACCTTCGGATTTCAGGCCGACATCAATGGTCGCGGCGTCGTCGTCGAGCGCGATGATGGTGCCTTTGACGACACTGCCCTGAAAGGAGTTGCTGTTGCCGAGGGATTCTTCGAGAAGGTCGGCGAACACTTCGCCGGTATCAAATGGGGTCTGTTCTGTGTTGGCAGGAGCCATGATAGGTATCCTTAAGTAACTGTAACTTTCCGGCCACCCGGTCGTTGCCGGTGGACTTTGACGGAAATTGACTCGAACCCTTGCGCACCACGCGAAAGGGCCGTCGGGTATCGATACGATCAGGTGGGCCTTTTTGTGATCGGGCCCTTAGCCGAAAGGTTCCCTGGAGGCGATGAATTCCAGCGCACTCGTAAACGCCTGATCGGCGTCGAGATCGCTGGTATCCAACAGAAAACTATCTTCTGCCGGGACCAGCGGTGAGGCGTCACGACCTTGGTCGCGGGCGTCTCTTTGCTGCATATCCTCCAGAACGCCGGCATATATAGCTTCAACACCCCGATCCTGCAACTCTTTAAGACGCCTTTTTGCTCGGACTTCTGTGGAGGCCGTTATGAACAATTTGACCGGAGCATCCGGACAAACCACGGTGCCGATGTCGCGACCGTCCAGAACTGCCCCTTTGCCGTCGTATGGCGGGGTGTCCGCGAAGTCTCTCTGGAAGGCCAGCAGGGCGGCGCGGACCTCTGGCACCGCCGATACGCGCGAGGCTGCTTGCGCCGTCTCATCAGTACGCAGGCCATCGACTTCCAGGTCGGCGGCAACCAGCCCACGTGCAGTCTCACCGGCAATCTTGGCGTAGGCTTCCGGATTATCAGCGACCTCGACACCGGCATCGAGAACCTTGCGTGCGACCCCCCGGTACAACAACCCGGTATCGAGCAATTGCAGATCAAAGTGTGCGGCCAGTCTCTTCGCCAGCGTCCCCTTGCCGGCAGCCGCCGGGCCATCAATGGCGATCAATTTCGGCGTGTTGCTCATGTTACGGGTCCAATCTTTGTCCCAATACGGTTCATCAGGTTGGTGAAATCCGGGAAGCTTGTTTCGATCGGGGCGGCGTCATCAATGCTGACGGGCGCGTTGCTGGCCATGCCCAAGACCAGAAATGCCATGGCGATACGGTGATCGAGGCCGGTTTTGATGGCGGCCCCGCCGACAGGTGGTGTGCCATCTCCCTGGACGATCATATAATCATCGCCTTCTTCGACCTCGACGCCTGCGGCCTTCAGCCCGCGCGCCATGGCGGACAGTCGATCACTTTCCTTGTGCCTGAGCTCCCCCAACCCCTTCATGGTCGTGGTACCCGTGGCAAAAGCTGCGGCAATGGCAAGGATCGGGTATTCGTCGATCATCGCAGCAGCGCGTCCGGGGTCAATGTCGGCTCCCTTCAAGGGGCCATGAACGGCGCGAATATCGGCGACCGGCTCGCCCGCGACCTGATGCTTGTTTTCAAGCCGAATATCGGCCCCCATTGCATCCAGTGCATCAAGCAGCCCGATGCGTTCGGGGTTGATGCCGACATTTTCGACGGTGATGTCCGATCCCTCAACCAGCAATGCCGCGACCAGCGGGAAGGCGGCTGAGGAAATATCAGCCGGCACGACAACATCCGTGGCAGTCAGTTCCGGCTGACCTTGAAGCGAAATTGAGCGTCCGCCGTCAGAATCAGGCTCTACTGTCAGTTCGGCACCGAAAGCCTGCAACATGCGTTCCGTGTGATCGCGGGTCGGGGTCGGTTCGACCACGCGGGTGACCCCCGGTGATGCCAGCCCGGCCAGCAAAATCGCCGATTTCACCTGGGCGGACGCCACCGGCAGCCGGTAATCGAGAGGCAGCAGATCGGCGCTGCCGGTCATGGTCAACGGCAAACGGTCGCCCGAACGGGCGTTAAAAACCACGCCCATGGCGCTGAGCGGTTCGGTCACCCGGCCCATAGGACGGGAATTCAGTGAGGCATCGCCGGTCAACGTCGCCGGAAACGGATGTCCGGCCAGCACCCCCATCAACAGCCGCGCCGCGGTACCGGAATTGCCCATATCAAGGATGCCGTCGGGTTCTCCCAATCCGGCGATGCCGCGTCCATTAACCGTCCACACGCCATCACCCGTCCTGCTGATAGTGACGCCCATCATTCTTAAGGCCGCCGCCATCGCCAGCACGTCTTCGCCTTCCAGCAATCCTTCGATACGGGTTTGCCCCGTGGACAGCGCGCCTAAAAGAAGAGCCCGGTGCGAGATCGACTTGTCGCCCGGAACATGGATCGTTCCTGCGAGTGCATCGGCAGCAGATGAGATCAACGGCGTCACAATTATGGTTTTCCAAAACCCGGCATGAAAAAAATTGGCCACGGAATTTTTGTCGCCCGATGGCCCTGTCGCAAGGTTTTTAGCACACTTCCCGGCATCGCCAATAGCCGAGGCTTGGCCTGTCGGGACCTGTATTTAAATTTTTGCTTTTGACAGACCCCCTGTAACATGGCTATTGGATTTCAGGGGATGTAAATGTCTACAGCGGAGGATGAAGGTTGACGAAGCCAGCTTTGGGGACCAAGCGCACGTGTAATAGCTGCGAGGCCCGTTTTTTTGATCTCAAGAAGAACCCGCCCGTATGCCCGAAGTGCGGTGAAACAATCGTCGTGGCAAAGCCTGCCAAGCCGAGGCGAGAGCCCGCCCCGGCACCACAAGCCGCCGAGACGCCCGCCGCCACTGCGGAAACCCCGGCGGAAGACAAACCCACCGAAGACACCCTTGCCGATGGCGCCGTTGATGATCCCGCTACCGATGATGATGTCGAGGAACTGGAAGACGATGACGAAAACGATGATGCGCTGATCGAAGACGCATCGGACCTGGGCGAGGACGACGATGACGTTTCTGAAGTTCTTGAGCACGTCGACGATGGGGTTGGCGACAAGTAAAGCCGCCATGCCTTGACGTCCGTCCCCTGCAACGTTTTTTACTTGCCTTGAACCTTCGCCACGCTTATGTATCCCAGCCTTGCGGGGACACACCGGGTTTCACCCGTGCCAGCCGCATTCCCATCTAAGGGGCCGTAGCTCAGTTGGGAGAGCGCTACAATGGCATTGTAGAGGTCAGGGGTTCGATTCCCCTCGGCTCCACCATCGAAACCCTCCGGGAAACCGGGGGGTTTTGTCTTTTCGCCTCGGGTTCTGGTTTTCCGGCTCCGCCGGTCGGGCTCCACCATCGAAACCCTCCGGGAAGCCGGGGGGGCGGTCGTTTCGCCTCGGGTTCTGGTTTTCCGGCTCCGCCGGTCGGGCTCCACCATCGAAACCCTCCGGGAAACCGGGGGGTTTTGTCTTTTCGCCTCGGGTTCTGGTTTTCCGGCTCCGCCGGTCGGGCTCCACCATCGAAACCCCTCCGGGAAACCCGGGAGGGTTTGTCGTTTCGCGGCGAGTTGACGCCTTCCATCTGTGGCCCCGAATACCTTGAATTATTCTACTGAATAGTTAGGTTAAACACATAATCGCGTTATGCGTGATCGCATGATCAATAACTTGGACAAGCGTCCAAAATGACGACTGACGGGAGGATCCTCTTGTGAAAATTCTGCGTGGAATATTCCTGGTAACATTTGTCCTGGTATCAACATTTGCGTTCAATCCTCCGGCTTATTCCCAGGACGGTGTCAAAAACATCTATCTTGTTACCTGGCGTGGTTTCGAAGAGGGCTGCGAAGGGTTCAAGGAATATCTGGATAACCGTGGGCTGAAATACAAACTGATTCATCGGGACGCCGCCCGCGACAAGAAAAAACTGCCCGGGTTCGTGAAAGAGATTAAGCAAACCCGGCCTGATCTTGTCGTCACATGGGGAACATCTGTCAGCGTCGGCATTCTGGGTACTTATGATGCCGTAAACACCGAGCAAAATATCACCGACATTCCGGCCGTGTTCATGTTTCCGTCCAATCCCTTGCGCAGTAAATTAGTTGATAATTATCAATCATCGGGGCGGAACATCACGGGTGTTCGTTACGTTTTGACAGAAGAACAACAACTGTCTGTCGCCGTTGATAGCCTGACATTTAAAAAAATGGGCATTGTCGTCAACAACAACGAAGTCAACGTTGTGAATTCTATTAAAGCAATGAAACAAGCCGCTACCAAGTTGGGTGTCGAGATTCTGATCGAGGAAATCGTGTCCAGCGACAATAAGGGAGAAGTTGAAAACCGCATGACAATGTCACTCAGGAAACTTAAAGGCGCAGGTGCCGATTTAATATATTTCCCGCCCAGTTCCCTGCTGAATGCCCATGCGAAATTTTTCACGCAAACGGCTGTTAATCTGGGTCTTCCCATATTCTCGTCGGGGCAGAACCCTGTCCGCGACGGCAAGGCCGCAATCGGGGTCGGCGTTTCATATCGACAGACCGGGAAGCGCGCGGCAGTTCTGGCAGAGAAAATATTAAATGGCGACGCAACCCCGGCTGAATTGTCAATCGACCTTCCGGAAGAATTCGCCATTGTTATTAACATGGCGGTCGTCAATGAATTGAACTTGAAAATTTCGCCGCAAATGATGTCAGTTGCCGAAATTGTCCAAAACTAATAATACCCGGCCAAAAAAACATCGCGCATTGGTTCGCAATACCAATCGCCGTACCTTTTATTTCGTCACCGTTACCGTCGCCATCGTTCTGGTGGCGATGGTCGGGCTTTATGGGTATTCCCTGAACAAGGATATCCAGACGGAAAATGATAGCAACAATGAACAGGTTTCCTCCAGCCTGTTGATCTCGAAAAATCAATTGCGCAACTTGATCATCTACACCGAAGTCATCACCCAGTTGCAAGCGAGGGCCATTAAACAAGTCGGAGAAAAGGCTGGCGAGTGGGGCGTAAAGAATTTTGACTCGTACATAATTAATGTTCCGGAACTTTTCGGATTTGCCCTTGTCGAATCGGGAAAGGTCCTGATGCGTGCCGGCTTTCACACCAATGAAGTATCGGAAGAAACCATTGTCTCGATGGGTAGACAAAAGGGATTCTTTCCCGCCCGGCTTGTCGTTCACGAAGAAATTGTCACCGATAACAGTAAGGTTCCCCTGTTGCCAATGACGCAACGCATCGTTTTTGACGGCCAAAAAGTTTACGCAGTCGTATTGCTGAATTCGAATAAAATTCAAGACCTGATCCGGGCCTCGATAAACCATCACGTGACCGTATCTGCGCTGGTCGACAACTCCGGGAAAATACTGGTATCGGGAAAATCACAACTTGATGCCGACGATGTCGGCCACCAACAGGAATTGGACGGCCTTCTTGAATCATCGGGTTTGAATTTTCAGTCGGTGATCGCATCAAAACAAAATACCATCGGCGATGCTCTGGAATTCTCGGCCATCGCCGTCTCGCCCTTTCCAATGAACCTGATTGCCGTCCATGCCCCGTCTGCCCGTTTTTCTCAACAAATTATCAAGCTGACTTTGTTTGCCGGGGGAACAACGGCGGCATTCGGTCTGTTCCTTTTCTTCTTCTACAGAACAAGCGCACGCCTTGATGCTCACCAGGGAAGCCTCGAAGAGCTGGTTGTCGAGCGCACCCTCGACTTTCAAAACAGCGAATCCCGGATGCGCAGCATTATTGAGAATGCGGCCGACGGCATTGTGGTGATTAACACACAGGCGCTTATCCAAAGTTTCAGCCCCGCCGCCGAGAAGATTTTTGGCCACAAGGAAGCCGACGTGCTTGGCAAGAACGTCAAAATGCTGATGCCCGAGCCCATGCAAAGCGAGCATGACGGCTATATTATGAACTACCACCGCACCGGGAATTCCACTTTCATAGGATCAAATAGAGAAGTTACGGGCCTTAGGAAAGACGGCACCAAATTCCCCATGGACATCGCGCTAGGAAAATCGGTTACAGACCAACGAGTGCTTTATACCGGCATTATCCGAGACATCACCGAACGCAAACAAATGGAAGTCGAGTTGATGTTCTCGAAAGAGAAAGCAGAATCGGCGACCAAGGCAAAATCGTCGTTCCTGGCCGCCATGAGCCATGAAATCCGCACGCCCATGAACGGTGTCGTCGGCATGATTGACCTGCTGCGTGAAACACACTTGGATACAGACCAGCATCAAATGATGCGTACCGTCCGCGATTCCGCTTATTCCCTGTTGCAAATTATCAACGACATTCTCGACTTCTCTAAAATCGAAGCCGGCAAGATGGATCTGGAGATGATCCCCGTGTCTTTGCGCGACGTGATCGAAGGCGTCGCCGAGACATTGCTGCCCAACACAACGCCGAAAAATCTGCGCCTGATTATCTATATCGACCCAGACATCCCCTCGTGGGTGTTGAGCGATCAGGTTCGGTTGCGTCAGATTTTATTCAATCTGGCAGGCAATGCCGTCAAGTTCACGGAATCAACCCCTGACAGGCAGGGCAAGGTGATCATCCGCGCCGATTTAGCCGACAAGCGCGATGCGAAAAACATCACCGTCGTCTTCTCGATCATTGATAACGGCATCGGCATGTCGGAAACCGCCGTCACGAACCTGTTCAAGCCCTTCACCCAGGCCGAAAGCTCGACAACCCGACGTTTCGGAGGCACCGGACTGGGGCTTTCCATATGTAAAAACCTGACCGACATCATGCACGGTGAAGTAAATGTCGAGAGCGTCGAAGGGCAAGGTTCGACCTTTTCCGTTACCATCCCGTTCGGCGTCGCCGATAAGGAACGCGACCGTGCCGACAGTCACGATCTTTCCAAAATCAATGTTCTGAGCGCCGTTTACAGTGATGAAGGGCGGGAATATATAGGCAATTACCTTGAACATTATGGTGCCAGCGTCACCCTGTCGCCCGACATATCGGACATTGAGGAAATGGTCGACGAGGCCATCGCCAATGAGACGCCTTTCGATATTGTCGTCATCGGATCAAGGTGGGACCGTGATGTTCAAGAAGAGCTGCTGGCGGCCCTTAGAAACAAGACCGACAGTCTTCGCTTCGTTTTATTGACATCCGATCGCAAAACGAAAAAAGGCATGGTGCTTCCGGACAAGGTTGTGGTGGTGTCGAACCCGCTGCGTCGCTCGACCTTCGTTCACGCCGTTGCCATGGCGACGGGTCGGGCAAGCCCGGACATCGACTATGATGGCAGCAAGATCGCTAGTAATAAGAAGAAAGCCCCAAGCGTTGATGAAGCAAGAGCCGCGGGGCAGTTAATCCTGATCGCCGAAGACAACATCACCAATCAGGACGTCATTCGTCGCCAGCTTGAAATGTTGGGTTACGCCTGCGAGGTCAGAGACGACGGCGTTCAGGGGCTGGATGCCTGGAAGAATGGTTCTTATGCAGTTTTGCTTACCGACTGCCACATGCCGGAAATGGACGGCTATGAATTGACCGGCGAAATCCGCAAGGCCGAAGCCGATGCCGGAGCAGACGAACGCATTCCGATTGTCGCCATCACCGCCAATGCCCTTCAGGGAGAAGTCGACCGGTGTCTTGATGCAGGCATGGACGACTATTTATCGAAGCCGTTGGAGATGGACAAGCTGAAGAAAACACTGGCCAAGTGGATGCCCGCATCGACGTCACAAAACCTGGATGAGGAATTTGACCCGCCGTCTGAAGAGCCTGAAATCATCGTCACGGAAATCGATGAGCCCCCTGCTGCGGACGTTGCTCCTGAACCCGCTCCTTCTGATAGCCCCGCCATCGACGAGCGCGCCTTAAAGGATATCTTTGGTGACGATGACGAGACCTTCAAGGAAATCCTCGGTGATTTTGGCGATCCATCATCGGCCATCGTCAAAGAAATTAATGATGCTTTCGAGGGCCGCGATGCCGAAGCCATCGGCAGGGCGGGACATAAGTTGAAGTCTTCATCACGATCTGTCGGCGCCCACACACTGGCCGACCTGAGCGCCGATCTGGAAAAGGCTGGCAAGGCCGATGATTGGGGATGCATTGACAAGGCCATGCCACTGCTCGAACCCGCCTTGCAAGAGGTGATGGACTATATTGAAAACCTGTAATGATCAGGGGGCATATCGTTTTGCCTCGGGCTAAGCCCTTGTTCGTTCTTTACGCCGCAGCAAACACCAAGTACAACACGGCCTACATGATTTATTCCGTCGCGTTTTTGATTGCGGCGATGTGCGCCCCGATGCACAAAACCGATACTCCGAAAGAAGAAAAATGACAGATTTCGAAGGCGTCGTTCCGGCGCTTGCCCAGGCGTTGAACAAACGCGGCTATTCCGTGTTGACCCCGGTGCAACAGGCCGTACTGGCCCCCGAACTAAAAGCAGCCGACACGCTTGTTTCCGCGCAGACGGGATCGGGCAAGACCGTGGCCTTTGGCATCGCTGTCGCATCAGACCTGCTGGGGGATGCGGACCGATTTCCGCACACCAAAGCCCCGCTGGCGCTGGTCGTCGCCCCGACCCGGGAACTGGCTTTGCAGGTCAAACGAGAACTGGAATGGCTGTACGAAATGACCGGGGCGTCTGTTGTGTCGTGTGTTGGTGGCATGGACATGCGCGATGAGCGCCGTGCCCTTGGGCGGGGTGCCCACATCGTTGTCGGCACACCGGGGCGGCTGCGCGATCACATCGAACGCGGCTCGTTTAACACGACAGGGCTGAAGGCCGTGGTCCTGGACGAAGCAGACGAAATGCTCGACATGGGCTTTCGCGATGACCTGGAATACATTCTTGATGCGGCACCGGAAGACCGTCGCACATTAATGTTTTCGGCCACCGTGCCTAAATCCATCGAGGCCATGGCCAAGCGTTACCAGCGCAATGCCATTCGTGTCGCCACCATGTCGGATAAGAAGCAGCATCTGGACATCGAATACCGCGCCCTTACCGTCGCGCCCAACGACCGGGAAAATGCGATCGTCAACGTGCTGCGGTATTTCGAAGCGAAAAATGCCCTGGTTTTCTGTGCCACCCGCGCCACCGTCAACCACATGACCAGCCGCTTCAACAACCGGGGATTGTCGGTTGTGGCGCTGTCTGGTGAATTGAGCCAGAACGAGCGCACCCACGCCCTGCAAGCCATGCGCGATGGCCGCGCCCGCGTGTGTGTCGCCACCGATGTGGCGGCGCGCGGTATTGACCTGCCCAATCTGGAACTGGTTATTCACGCCGATATTCCCAAAAGCCGCGAAACTCTGCTGCACAGAAGCGGCAGGACAGGACGTGCCGGACGCAAAGGCGTTTGTGCCTTGATTGTGCCCCATAACTGGCGCAAGCGAACCGAGAGACTGTTAGGAAACGCGAACATCGAAGCCACCTGGGCGAAGCCACCGTCCGCCGAAGAGGTTATGGTACGCGATCACGAGCGCCTGCTGTCAGACCCGTCCTTGAGCGAGCCGTTAAGCGACATTGAAAAAAACTTCGCCGAGGAAATTCTGACCCGACACAGCCCCGAACAGGTCGCCGCCGCCTTCGTGCGCAAGCATTTTGCGGACCAGGCCGCACCGGAAGAATTGCTGGATGCCGGACCATCGGAACGTCCACAAAAACAACGCGAAGACTTCAAGGACGGCGTCTGGATTTCCTTGTCTGTCGGGCGCGAACATAACGCAGAGCCCCGCTGGCTGTTGCCAATGCTGTGTCGGGCCGGTCACATCACCAAGCACGAAATAGGCGCGATTAGAATCCAGCCTCGCGAGACCTATGTCGAGCTTGCCCCCCAGTGCGTCGATAAGTTCCTTGAAGCCCTAGGCCCCAGCGCCAAGATGGAAAAGACCATTTCCGTGACCCGCCTGAAAGACGCCCCGGCTATGCCCAGGAAGTCCCAGAGGGATGGCCCCGACAGGGCGCGCGGCAAGAAGAAAATATCCTACACGTCCGACAAGCCTGATGCCCACGGCAAGAAAAAGCCAAAGCGCACGTTTTCACGCAAGCCAGACGAAACGTCAGAGGCTAAAAAGCCTGGAGACAAGAAGCCTTGGGAGAAAAAGTCCGGGGAGAAAAAGTCCGGGGAGAAAAAACCTTGGGAGAAAAAGTCGAAAAAGCCAAAAGACAAGACCAAGAAAAAGCATAAGTCCAAATTTGCCGGAAAAGCAGAAAAAGGCGGCGGGCAAGACCTGTCCGGCTCCGCTCCGCTGAAGCGGAAAAAACCCAAGAAACCCCGCACATAATAGCGCCGGGTCAGGACAATCCTGCGATCAGGCCGTCCTTATCAATATGAATATTTGTCGCCGATGGCACCCGCGGCAGCCCCGGCAATGTCATGATATCGCCGCAGATGACGACCAGAAATTCAGCCCCGGCAGATAGCCTGACTTCGTGGATTGGCACCACATGACCGCTTGGTGCGCCTTTCAGGTCCGGGTCGGTTGAAAAGCTGTACTGGGTCTTGGCCATGCAAATCGGAAAGTGCCCGTAATCTTCTTGCAGGGACCTGATCCGTTCGCGAATTTTCTTGTCGGCAATAACATCTTCGGCCCCGTAAAGGGATGTCGCAATGGTCCGGATTTTATTCCACAGAGACATTTCATCCGGGTAGAGGGGATGGAAGTTCGATTCCCCTTCTTCGATTTTGGCGACGACCGCATGGGCCAGGTCTTCGGCACCCGCCCCGCCGGTTGCCCAATGATCCGCTTCAACGGCGTCGACGCCCAATTCCCGGCACCTCTGCTTGATGCTTTCTATTTCCGCCGGTGTGTCGGAAGAAAACCTGTTGATCGCAACAATCGCCTTCATGCCGAAATGGGCAATGTTCGAGATATGACGTTCAAGATTGCCGAAGCCACGTTCCAGGGCATCCAGGTTTTCTGCCTCCAGTTCCTTGATCTCGACTCCGCCGTGCATCTTCAAGGCGCGCACCGTCGCCACCAGAACCACCAGATCGGGCTTCAGACCGGCCTTGCGGCATTTGATATTGAAAAACTTCTCGGCCCCCAGATCGGCACCGAAACCGGCCTCGGTAACGACATAGTCACCAAGCTTCAGCGCCGTCTGCGTCGCGATGATCGAATTGCATCCGTGGGCGATGTTTGCAAACGGACCGCCATGGATAAAAGCCGGATTGTTTTCAATGGTTTGAACCAGATTGGGTTTGATGGCGTCATGCAGCAGGACCGCCATCGCGCCTTCTGCCTTCAGCTCGCGCGCGGTCACCGGTTTGCGCTCGCGCGACAGGCCGACAATGATATTGCCGAGACGGTGTTGCAATTCGGCCAGGTCTTTGGACAGGCACAGGATCGCCATGACTTCGGATGCAACCGTAATATCGAAGCCCCCTTGCCGGGGCGCACCGTTGGAGACACCGCCCAAGGCCGTCACAACATCTCGCAACGAACGATCATTCATATCGACGGCGCGCCGCCATGTGATGCGTCGATTGTCCAGCAGGGTCTTGTCGTTCTCGTGCCAATAGACGTGATTATCGACCATTGCGGCGAGCAAGTTGTTGGCCGAGCTGATGGCGTGGAAATCGCCGGTAAAATGAAGGTTGATATCTTCCATCGGCACGACCTGGGCATAACCGCCCCCGGCGGCCCCGCCTTTCATACCAAAACACGGCCCCAGTGAAGGCTCGCGCAGGCACATGATGGCCTTTTTGCCGATCCGGTTCAGGCCATCGCCCAGTCCAACCGTCGTCGCCGTCTTGCCTTCGCCCGCAGGTGTCGGTGAGATCGCAGTCACCAGGATCAGCTTGCCGTCTTTCTTTTTTTTCAGGCTGTCGATGAATTCGAGAGACAGTTTCGCCTTGTAATGGCCATAGGGCTCCAGATGTTCCGGGCCGATGCCAAGCTTGTCCATGGCGACATCCTGAATGGGCCGCATGGTTGCCGCCCGGGAAATCTCGATGTCGCTCTTCGGTTTTACGTGCTGGTCATTGCTGGCCTTGGCCATGGTCGCCTCCTTGGTCGCATCACCCTGCCATAGCATCCTTTGCATGTGCCGCTTCGTCAACGTCGTTCAAAGTATCAAAATCAGGCAGCTGGTTTACTTGCCTGCACAACTCCGGGGCGAGCCTTGATGTTTTTCATATTCAATTCACCCAGCAAGGCGCCCAGACGCGTATGACGCTGACGCAATTCATAGTGCGGTCCATACCAGTCGAAAGTATCGAGCAGGGTCCAGTCATGCTGCTGCTGCTTGTTCAGTTCCGGGTTGTGAACCGTGCAGATGGGCAGAAAATGGCTGAGCAGGCGCGCCTTGCGAACATTGCGGATGGCATAGGATAACGGGAAGAACGCCTTGACCAGCGCCTTGCAGAACCCAAGCAGGCTTTCTTGTTCCCACGACGGGGTCGTCAGCCTGAGCGCATATTTAATGGGCTGCAACCACGGCCAGAAATCCTTCTCGTAGAAATTCACCGCCAGACGTCCACCGGGCCTGAGCACCGATGCCATCGAGGCGACCGCCCGTTCCGGGTCCGGCGTGTGCTGAATAACACCGAGGCTGAATACCGCATCGACGATGCCCGGCTTTAACGGCAAATCGAAAATCGATGCTTGCAGGCAATTGACGTGGTCCCCATGCACGGATAAATTTTCGCGACATGCATCGACGGCCCGGCTGATGTCGACGGCGATAACGGTCGCCCCCAGTCCGGCAGCAACATCGGCGAAACGCCCGGCCCCACACCCGCAATCAAGAATGACCTTGCCCTTGAACCAGTCTGCATCCCATCCGGTTTCAGACAGCAAGCGGCCTTCGCTGAGACGATGACCGGCAAGACGGTCAATCTGAACATTGCCGAGCAGGTTCCACTGATAGCCGAAATTCTCGAAATTCTCGCTGTCGTCGCCAGCGAAACGCGGGATGCCGTCCCGGACACGATAGATTTCCCGACACCCCTGACAGGTCAGGCTGGCGTCGATTATCTCTGCGTCACCCGGCACCGGTCCGTCCAGCGACAGGTCCGCGCCACACTTGGGGCATGCCAGCCAGTCCACTAGTTTCGCAAACATCCGGATCCTCATTTTCAAAACGCCGGACAACCTACCTCATATTTCAGTTTGTTCGAAAAAATTCAGGGACTATCGTAAGGATGATCAGAGTCGGAAACCGGAATTCTTATGGGGGGGAAATTGGGACAGGGGTTTCGGGCGGTCTTCGTCAACCACACGCATCCGGACGAAAAGCACGTCTCCGCTCTCAGGATGGCGTCCTTCGCCCGTGCCCTTAGTCATAAGGGGCACCAGATTGTCCTCGTCTGCGAGACCTTGGGTGACACCGATGAAACCATCACTGACTTAAAGGCCAGCCTTGCGGCACACGATTTTTCGTCCCCCTTTGTACTGGCATGCCGCCCGACTCCAACGATGCTGCTGGCCCGTGCGCGTATCGGCAAGTTGCCCATCGGCCTGCGCCAGATGGTGCTGGCGGGCAGTTATCTGCTTAACAGTGGTGTCTTCACAGATTGGCGCAACAGTGCCCGGGCCCATATCCCCGCCCTGACAAAAGAGTTCCGGCCCGATATTGTCTGGGGCACGTTTGGCAATACCGATGTCTGGAATATCGCTCAGGCGATTGCCGGCACAGCAAGTTGCCCATGGGTCGCCGACATTAAAGACCCGTGGAGTCGGTTCCTGCCTTCGGGTCTGGCCCGTCTGATCGCCGGGCGGTATCGCGACGCCGCCCACATGACGGCATTTTCCGACGACCATGCCGAAGAAGCATCGCAATTTTTCAGTCAGACAAAGACGACCATCTACAGTGGGTTCGAGCCATGCGCGTTATCCCGGCCAACAGACGGCCCTTTTCAGATGCTTTTGACCGGCAGTGTCTACGATGACCGCAGCCTCGGCATCCTGCTCGACGGGTTGGCGATGTGGTTGCGCAAACAATCCATCAACGACGCCGTCTTTGCCTATGCCGGAAATGACATCGACCGTGTCGAGCGACAAATCCACCGCCTTGATGGACTTGCAAGGGTCGACCTGAACCCGTTCATGCCGATGGTCGAGCTTAACGACCGGCAACGCCTCGCCCACGTTAATGCCTATATCCACAACCCCCATTGTCTGTTTCAGCACAAGACGCTGGAATTGCTGGCCGCCGGACGCCCGGTCATCAGCGTTCCCGGCGAGGGTAATGAGGCCAAAAAAATTGCCCGTAACATCGGCGGGCTTTTGCTGACGCCCTCAACGCCCGTGACACCTGAGGCCGTCGCCGATGCCCTCGCGCAGACGACAAACGACACCCCTGTTGCTGACCCGGATAACCTGAACGCCTATTCCTGGCCGCGTCAGGCCGATAAGCTTGAAACGTTGTTCGAACGTATTATCGGGGAGACACCATGAAGGTCCGTGTCAGTGTCCATGGCCGTTACCATGCCTTCGAGATGGCCCGGGGGCTGCATCGGCGTGGCCTGCTGGAAAGCCTTAACACCACCTATCCGGCCTTTGCCGCACGACGCTGGCTGGGGCATGACGCGAAGATGCGTACCGCGCCATGGCTGGAATTGCGGCGTCGCCTGCATGACAAGCTGGGGCTCGGAGCGAAGCCGGACCTGGCCATCGCACGGGCCTTCGGGCGATTTGCTGCGCGCAACCTGCCCGGCTGTACCGCCGATATCCTGACAGGTTGGAGTTCGGCCACCTTGGAAGCCATTCCCGTTGCCCATGATTTAGGGCTAAAGGTGGTGATTGAGCGCGGGTCCACCCATATCGTTCATCAAACAGATGTTCTGACGGAAGAATACAAACGCCACGGCCTGACGTTTCAGGCAACCGACCCCGGAATCATCGAACGCGAATTGGCCGAATACGAACAGGCCGACGCCATCGCCGTGCTGTCGCGGCATTCGGCACAGACCTTTGCCAAAAGCGGCATCGACCTGAACAAGCTGATCGTCAATCCGCTGGGCGTCGACCTCGACGGATATAGCGCCCCGGATCGCCCTTCTGATCGCCCTTCTGATCGCCCATGTCGCATATTGTTTGTTGGTTCGGTCGGATTGCGCAAAGGGGTGCCGACGCTGATCAATGCATTTGCCCAGATAAAAGACCCGGCGGAACTGCATCTCATCGGCCCCATCGAAGAAGAATTCAAGCCGACGCTGGACCGACTGGCATCGGACAACATCCATGTCCGGGGCCCCGTAGCGGGGCACGATCTGCCGAAAATTTATGCCGACGCCGATATTTTCTGCCTGCCGTCCATCGAAGAAGGATTCGGCATGGTCGTCCCGCAAGCGATGGCGGCGGGACTGCCGGTTGTCGTCAGCGAGCCCGTCGGGGCGGCAGATATCCTGATCCATGGCGGCAGTTCCGGCGGCATAATCGTTCCCCCCGGCAATGCGGCTGCCTTGTCGATGGCGCTTGCTGGTCTGGTCGCAGATGCGAGCCGTCGCACAAGCATGGGACAGGCGGCGCGTGACACCGTCAACGACGGATACGGCTGGGATGACTACATCGACCGGCTGGTTGCGGCCTATGAGAGATTATTGGATTAAGGCAGACACCCGGGGCTGCGCCTTCACCCGTTCAACGAAATGGCGCGTCCACAGCTCGCTGATAAAAGGCTTCCACAAGGCTGTCGCCAATCCGCCTTCACCGGCGCGCAACCGGCCGAGCGCACCTTGCCACCACGATGCGTCCCAGATGGAATTGGTGATAAATGACGGGCTGTTGAACAGGTCTTCGGCAACATCAAACAATTCGCCCCGCAACCAGTCGGCTTGGGGTGGCAGGAAACCCTGTTTGTTCCAACGGGTGCGGATGGGCTCCGGCAAAACGCCGCGCATCGCCTCGCGCAACAGGCGTTTGGTCTGGGCCTCGCCCATCAACAGGCGGGGCGGCAGAGAAAAGGCAAATTCGGCGATGCGATGATCGCAGAACGGCAACCTGACCTCTCGCGAATGAGCCATCGAGTTTCGATCGCCATAACGCAGCAGGGTCGTCAGAAACCCGTCGCAAGAGTCCCGGTGCAATGCCTGTAGCAGACTTTCGGGCGGGCTATCGGACCCTGACATGGCATTGTCCCATTCAGGCCGGATGCCAAAACGCAGGTCCGTGCCACGCTGAAACATGTGGGCGGCAAAACGCCTGATCCCTGATGGCAACGCCTTTTTCCAGCCCTGATCGGCGTTGGAGAATGCCATTGGGTAGCGTTTCCGGATTTTCGCCTCCTCAGACCGGCCCGCAGGCGTCTGGCAATAGGCAACGAAATATTGCTCGTATCCCCCCAGAATTTCATCCGCCCCCTGGCCGTCGAGCAGCACAGTTACCCCGGCATCAGCCGCGGTGCGAAAGACGCACCACTGGGCGTATTGGCTGGCGCTATCGACCGGCAGTTCATTCAGCCAAATGAAATTTTCCACATCGGTCATGAACCCTTCGGCATCGGGAAATGTTTCGTGGGCCTTGGCAGACGTCGCCGCCGCCACCTGTTCGGCCCACGCCCCTTCGTCAGCCGGGCTGCCCGGGAACCGCCCGGTGAAAGTGTGATAGGGGGCATCATCGCCCTGCAGCCCCCGGGACAGGTATGTAATGGCACTGGAATCGAGGCCACCGGACAGACACGACCCGGTGGCGACATCGCTGCGCAAGCGGATTTTCACGGCATCGGCGAGCAAGTCGCGAAACCGGGTGATGGCATCAGCATCGGATATCGCGTCATCGCGGGGCGCGACCACGCCGGTCCAGTATTTCGTCGCCGCCCATGACAGATCATCCAGTTCGACGGTCAGTTTTTCGCCCGGCAGCAACTGACAAATTCCCCGGAATACAGTATCGCGATCGTGGTCCAAACCACTGGCCGGTTTGTCAAAAAAGTTGATCAAGGCGCGTTCGTCAATATCGACATCAACACCAGCCAATACGAACAGGGCCTTGTATTCGGACGCAAATGCAAAGACCCCGTCCTGTTCCAGAAACAGGAACGGTTTTTCACCAAAACGGTCGCGGGCACAGAACAGACGATTCTGCCGTCGGTCATAAATAGCGAAGGCGAACATGCCGTTAAATTCGCCGAGGCAGTCCTCGCCCCACGCCCGATAGGCCTCTAGCACCACTTCTGTATCGCCACTGGTTCTAAAAATTACCCCCTCGGCCTCGAGCCGAGATTTCAATTCAAGGTAATTATAAATCTCGCCGTTGTAGGTCAGCACCAAGTCTTCATCGACGCTGGTCATCGGCTGGGCCGCACGGTCGTGAAGATCAAGAACCGCCAGCCTGCGATGACCAAGACAGGTCCGACCGTCTGTGCTTTGCCACAGCCCCTCGCCATCAGGGCCGCGATGGACCATCAAGTCCGTCATCGCCCGAACGGCATCACCATTGACCGGGGATTGTCCAACGATTCCCGCGATACCGCACATCAGTTATTGTCCACGTTCTTGAATATTGGTCATTCCTTTGCCTTTTGTCGGAAGGCGTCTGGCTGCATACTGTCGCATCCCGCATCAGATAGCAAAGGCGGGACCGGGGGATATGAATGACAACGGCCAACAGCAAAGAATTGAAAATTGGCGGCGGCTTTCTGGTTTTCGGCCAGGGGTTTCAAGCGGTGTTGGCCTTTGCCGTCAATCTGGTTCTGGTTCGATATATTTTCCCCGAGGAATTCGGCCGTTTCGCCATCATTCTGGCGGGGGCATCCATCGTCTACACCATTTTGTCGCCGCGCCTGAACATTCTGATTATCCGCAAGGCCGAAGCCGATTTAGATGGGGCAACAAAAGACATTTATTTTTCAGCCCTTGCTTACGAAACCGTTGTGGCGACCTTGATTATTTTTCTGTGGATGGCGGCGACAAACTCGCTGGGCCAATGGGAAGCAATGTTGGTTCTGGCCGTCGGCCTTCGTCACTGGACCGGCGTTAACCGGGCCTTTTTCGAACGTTCCATGCCGTTCAGGAAACTGGCGATCATCGAAACTGGTGCCAGCATGGTCGGGCACCTCGCGGCGCTTGGGCTGGTTCTGATGGGCGGCGGATGGGTCGTGCTGTTTGTCCGCGAGATGATTGTTTCCATTATTGGCCTGCTCGGCCTCTGGAAAATTGGCGGCCTGACATGGCGGACAATTCAACCCCTGTCGTGGACTGACATGCGCACCCTTTTTGCTGAGGCCCGCGGCGGTTGGCTCGACGGTGTGCTCGAAGGAAGCTTCCAGAGATTAACCATCCTGCTTGCCAGCCTTATCGGCGGCGAGGCGACGGCCGGGTATTTCTTTCAGGCGCAGCGCCTGGCCATCGTTCCGCATCAGATAATTTCGCCAATAACCGACCGCATCATGGCCGTCTGGTTCGGGCGTACGGAAGACCGATGGCGCCGCCGTGCCGGGCGCAACCGGGTGCTGATATACATGTTCTTCCCGCTTTTTGTGGCGGGCGTTCTGACCGTTCTGTTTGCCGAACCGGTGATCCCCTGGTTGTTTGGCGAAACATGGGCCCCCATCGTTGATATTGTTATCGCCCTGTCTGGTATGCTTGTTTTCTTAAGCCTGTTTGAAACTCTTAAGTCTTACTGTCTGACCGCGCGTCACGCCCACAAGATTCTGGTTGGGCGGGCCGTTCAGTACGCAGGGTTGTTTTTTATGACAGCGTTAGGTTTTACCAGCTTGATGCACGCCGATATCTCGCTTGGACTCGGGTTGTCCGTCGCTTATTCAGCCAGCTTCATCGTCGTCTTGTTTTTACTGTTAAAAGATGAAAAAACATGGGAGAGCGTTAGCGGCGACGAGCAGCAATAACCCGCTCGAAAATATCAAGCAGCCGATCAACGTGGTCTTCCCACGAGAAATTCGATTTTACGTATGTCTGACCCAGTTCGCCCATCTGCTGACGACGGCTGGGATTAGCATCCAGCTCCCGAATCTGCTGCGCCAGATCCGACGGCAACAGGGGCGAAAAATATTCTGCCGCATCCTGACAGACCTCTCGGTGGACCGGCGTGTCAGATGCCATGATCGGCATTCCAATACTCATCGCCTCGGCCAATGGGTGGCCAAAGGTTTCCGAAAGGGACGGAAAAACAAACAGGTCATTTTCCTTGTACAAATCGGGAAGTTGGTCATAGGGAACATGCCCGAGCATGCTGACCTGTCCCCTTTCGATGCCCTTACCCAACAGGAAATGATCCTGTGCCCCACCTCGTGTTCCGGCGATTTGTTCCATCTCCATGGTGACGCTTAGATGACACGAAAAGCCCGCCTCGTTAAGTAGCTTGACGGCTTCTGAAACCAGCCCCGGTTGTTTGTGCGGATAATATGCTGAAACAAAAAGCAGTTTCAGAACACCATCCTGATTCCAGCCCCGCTGCTCGCCCTCAGGTGTGAAAACATCGGACAGGGTGCCGTATTGGTTTTTTTCAACACGGCCTTCCAGCCCCCCGGCCCATGACACCAGAAGATCCTTCATGGTTTGGGTCGGCGTCATCACAACATCAGACGCCTGCGCCGAAGCGACAATCAGTTTGCGCCGTGCAATGCGGTGAAATATTGGTTTCGTATACAAACTCGGCGCGACGTTGGTCAGATAATAGGGATCGAACAGCCCACCCTCGCGAACCAGCAATACCTGCGGCACCGGCGGTGCCAACAATCCGAAATTGGCCGATGAAAACAGGATGTCAGGCTTGTGGGAAGAAACAGTTCGCCGCCACATGGTCTGCTCCCATAAAAGTCGGGGAACAGGGCCCATGCGATCAGCGGGCATGTGAATGACCGGAACATCCGCTTCAAGGTTGGTTTCAGATGGCAACGCGAACACAACATCGACGCTGCGCTTGGCCAATGATCGCATCAGGTTTTTCGTATAGGTCAGAATACCACCGGTCTTGGCGGAAATCGCATTAACGATTATCTTCATGATTTCCCACCTGCACCTTGTGACCCTGCCGCATTGAGAATCCGGACAACGTTTGATTCGTGTGACAAGTCTAGCTCAAACGCCCTGTTACGTGCGGCCTGGCCAATACGCCCGCGATCATCATCCCGCCTAAGCCAATTTTCGCACGCCTCGACCAACGCATCATTATCAAAAAAGTATACTGCCTCCCTGTCCTCGCGAAACAAAGCTGTGATTTCGTCATTCCGCTCGTGGACCATAAAGCCGCCACAAGCCGGAATCTCGATGGAACGACAGGTTTGCAAATCACGATTGGACTTGCGCAGGAAACACAGGTTGATGTCGCTGGCTGCGATAACGCGAGCAAAGTCATCGTTATAGGCAGGCCGGTTTTCAATTCGCAGATTATCGTGCCGCCCAACCCAGTCACCCCATCCATTACCCCAGACGCGAACGGAGAATCCCTGTCTGGCGAGGTGTAAAAGACTCTGAGCACGGGGCTCTTCAAAGGTGCCGATAAAACTGACAGGGCTGCCGAACTGTTGTTTATCCTGGTCGGAAGCAGCAATGGGACGATGCAGGTTCGCATCGAAACTGTTGTTGACGAATAACACGTCAATGACACCCAGAGACGGCATTTCGCTGACGTCTGCATTAAAGGACTTGGTCGTTACCCAAAGGTCAAACAGACTTAAGGATCGCTCCAGCCAACGGGTACGCAAACGGTGGTTCATCATGTCATCTTCGGCATACCAGATAATCTTGATATCCGGATTGACACGTTTTGCCTGCTGCAATGTCTTTGGCCAAATCATATCGGCTGCATCAAGCCACAAGACGTCCGCGCCCTGAGCAATGGCAGCGAGCAAGGATTCATTACTGCCCGCGACATCGGCGGGCAACCGTAGTCGATAGCGTAGCCGCTGCATTAACGACGGTGGTGTCTCGTAATCCTGTCCTGGCGGTGTCGTTGGCACCTGGACCACCCGACACCCAAGCGCCCGCATCGCCGCCACCCGTCCTGTCGTGCGTGACGCATCGAAAGTTTGCCCGACAACAACAATGGCTGGCGGTTGCGGCCATGAAAGGGCGAGCGTCATGCATCACCTTTGAGGGCATCAAGTGCCGTTGTTAAGCCACGCACATCGGCATCGAAGTCCCAGCCCGTAATTTTCTCAGTCGCTGCCTTGCCCATGGCATCGGCATTTTCGAGGCAGTGCAGAAGAGCCTCTGTCAAAGCTCGGACATCACCGGCAGGGAACACCCGGCCGCAATCCGGGCCGATAAGATCAACGGCACACCCGACCTGGTCACTGACGATCACCGCCGTGCCGCAAGCCATTGCTTCGTTGACGGCCAACCCCCAGGGCTCCCGCTCCGACGGCAATACGAAAACATCGGCAAGATCGTAAAAGGCTGGCAATTCCGATTGATTCTTGAAACCGGTGAAAATCGCCTCTGGGGCCATGCGCCGCAATTCCCCATCCATGTCGCCGCTGCCGACAAACACCAAAACCGGCGAACCGTCGCCAAGCAGCGGCTTCATTGCCTGAACCAACAGGTCGGGCCGTTTGCGGTGTTGAAATTTTCCGGCGAACAAAACCACCTTTTGTTCCGGTGCAATGCCGAGAGATGCCTTCAGGCTTGCGCGCTGCTCTGCCGCCTTCAGCGCCTTGTCCGCAAACGTGTCATTATCAACGGCATAGGGCATCTGAAAAATATGCGAAGCCGACACCCCGCGGGCGCGATAGTAATTTTCGTTCTCCGTACCGATGGCAAGGAATCCCTGGCATTGCTCGAAAATTCGGCTCAGATAAAAACGCTTCAACCAACCCTTGGGGCCCCATCCATCGGGCATTGCCAGATCGCAATTCTCGCCACGCATCAACACCGGAACGGCTTTTTGCCTGGCCAGCATCAGGGCATGGCGAAGCATTGGCGTTTGCCATCCGTGCAACCACACGATATCGGCGTCCGCGATTTCCGTCTGTAAATCGGTGTCGGAAAGCACGACGCTGTCATAGCCTTCGCGCAGCGGAACGTCCCATTCAACCGTACGTCCGAAGCCGGAATCGAAATGATCCGCTTGCGAAGACGTGCGTTCGAAGACGACCCGCAAATTAATGTCACCATGCGCGGCGATCCGGGCCAACAGGGAAGCCTGATACTGGATCGGGTGTGACACCAGATATGTCAACTTGGTCGCTATGGTGTTTCCCCCCATGTCTGTTGCCATGCAGCGGCAAGGCCGTCTGCGAATTCCTGACGGCCATAGTGTTGGACGGCAAAAGCCCTGGCCTTGGCCGACATTTCGTCACGCCGCTGTCTTGAAGAAACGATGTCGCCGATGGCCATAGCCATGTCTTTTTCATCGAACCCGACAAGCTGGCCTGTTTCGCCATCAATGACATAATCTTCTGGGCCGCCCGAACGGGTCGAGACAACAGGAACACCGGACGCCATCGCTTGTACCCCGGCGATGTTAAGTCCTTCCTGCAGGGAAGGAATAACGAAAATGTCCAGGCCCCGATAAAATTCCGGCAGGGCATCGTCATCCAGCCAGCCGGTCCAGGTGATATGGTCCGAAATACCAAGACGGCGGATCACGGGTGACAATTCCGAAGGCTCATCGCCGGTCAGCCGCAACGTGACAGATTGCCCCTGATCGAGCAGTCGCTTCAGGGCACCAAACAAGAGCCCAAGATTCTTGCGAGGGTCGCCAGGCCGCCCGGCAAAGCCGATGACCCCTGTATCGGCAGGTGTCGATGGCAAATGAAAGCGGTCCACGTCAACCGGGATCGGAACGCGGGAAATATTTTCGGAATTCCCGCCCGCTTTAATCAGCGTGTCCCGTGTGTAGGAACTGACTGCCATAATCTGAGTTGATGCAGACAGGATTTTCTTTTCCATGGCGCGTTGGACCGAGCCGACAATAAAACGGTCTAACAGTCGCCGCGCCACCGGCATCGCCGCCCGACGGTCGACCCTGTCGGCGATCATGGTGCTGGCACACCAAACCAGATGCGGAATACCGGCGCACATCAATGGATAGGATGCGAGCGTGGTGCCTCCGACGGCGATGTGTCGGTCGTGGCTTTCTATCAGTTCCTGCCAGAAAGCTGATGGCTTGAAGTACTGGAATTCCAGTTCCGGGAAGCGGCAGCCAACCGCCACCGACGAAAAATCTCCAAAGCATTGACCTTCCCGCATGGCCGGGCGTTTGCCTGACAGCATCTGCCAGGATGGCACCACCAGTTCGGGATAATCACTTAAGGTCGCATAATGTGACACCGTCACCGGATGACCAAGGCTGCGCAGATGTCGGCAAAGAATTTCCGTTTTTGCCGGAACACCCCCGGTCAATGGCGGCAAGGTGACGATCAGGACAGATCGGCTCATCGGACCGGTCTTGTGATCTCGAACCAGCGTCCGGCAGCATTCTTAAGCACCGTGGCTGTTTCACTGGCCGTGTTTTTCCAGACGAACAGCTTTCCCCTGATGGCGGCCTTTGCGCCAAGTTCCTTGCCAAGTTTTTCATCAGACAGCAAGGCCTCTATCTTCGCCGCCATGTCCTGATGATCCCTGGGATCGAACAACATACCGGTATCGCCAAGCACTTCCGGCATTGCCGCCTCGTTCGAACACGCAATCGGTGCGCCAACCACCATTGCCTCTAACAACGGATTGCCGAAGGTTTCGACCAGAGACGGAAAAACAAACAACCTGCAATTCTGATACAACCCGTCCAGCTCTTCCGTCTCGACATGCCCCTTGAAGACGACGTGCGATTCCAGATTCAATTCTTTGGTCAATCGACGCAGTTCGAACGCGTAATCGGCGTCGATCTCGCGCCCGACGATGAAAAGCTTCAGGTCCGGATGTTTTTTTACAAGCACCGCATGGGCACGCAGCAGGGTGTGATAGTTCTTCTGGATATAGATGTCGGAGACCGCGAGCACGCAACCATCCGGATGCGGCGTATGTGTTTTTCCGCCATCCACTTGTCGGGTGCCATGATGGACAACCTCGACCTTGCGACCGAGAAACTTCGGCATGCCAAAAGACAGCAGTTTTTTTGCATAACCCGACACCGCGATTGCCTTCTTCGCCGTTGCCAACGAAACAAACGTCGCCGCCGCCAGAACCGCCCAGTACATGATCGCCCCGATGCGGCGCGTGAACTGGATAACCGACACCGCGTTGCGCAACAAGATGACATGGTTTCGTCCAAATATCGGGCCGTAATTGGCTGGCGAGAAAACCACATCTGTCCCCATTCCCCAGGCATTCAGGGGGATGGCGAATTGCTCCCATATCAGGGTTCTAAAAAATGTCGGCTTGAAGCGGAACAGGGTCACCCGGACTTTCTCGTGAACCGGATAAAACAACTCCATCTGATCGGCATGCAAGAAAAGGTGTAATTCCAGGTCCGGTATCTCGGCCAGTTCCGGCAACAGATTACGAAGATACGTAACACCGCCGCCACTCTTTGCATGGGTGCCGTTAATGGCAATCCTGAGCGGGCGCTTCTTCGGGGCCGGGGTGTCGTCCGATGGCATTTAAGGGATCTCGTCTTTTCGGTTGTTATCCAAGAATGCGACAATAAAGATCATCGGCAGCATTATCAGGAAAAACTTCACCAAGTTCGCCACATACAGGACAAAATCCTGATCAAAGTCTATCCACCAGGGCAGCAACGCGACAACAGTCAAGGATGACAGACTGCCGGGTGATCGCGTCGCCCAGGCCAACCCCCCAAGCCCGAATAGCAAAAGTCCCCCATGCAGAATGAGCCCCGTCATTCCACCATGAATAATCGGCTGACCCAGCAAAGTGATGGAGGCGCTGTGCCGTCCGGTTGGGCTGGGGGCTCTGCCTTTAATAAACTTGCAGTAATCTGTCGCATAATCGTCCCCCTTAGACATATTCGGCTTGTCTGGCCAAAGAGCGCGCGGCACCAGGCCCTCCAACCAGAACAACTGTCTGGAAGCCTGCAGCGGCGTGTCCCCATGCGCATCAATGACATTGAGAAGGCAATATCCTGTCTCCGTCTGACGCCAAACGGCTTTCCTGACAAGAACCCGCAAGATCGGATTGTCATCGGTCAAGTTCGCCAACATCGACACATGGGGCGTGCGGATAATTTGTGATATCTGGATCAGGGAAATGGCCAGCAAGATAACTGCCAGCCCACTTAAAAATATATTTCTGAACGGGACATTTTTTAATCGCAACCAGTAAAGCCATCCGGCAAGAACCATAAATATGGGAATCTTACCTTCGCGAGTAACAATAAGGACGGCGACCGTAGCGGCAAACATCGTGATCGTCAGCACCTTCAGGCCCCAGCCACCATCAGCAGCCCAGCGCACAAGACAGATCATCAAAAACGCCAGTGTGGGTATGGCAAAGGTCTTGAAAGGTCCAAAAATTGATGAGGCCCATGGAAAACTGTCCGCCATCCAGATCAGGGCACCATAGGTTAGAAACAGGACAGATGAGAAAACGGCGACAAGAGAGAAAGTCATTTTTGTATGAGAAAGTAGCCCGCCACCGGATTGCCGGAGGCTTGATACGGCAAAACGGCAAACGACCCCATGAATTACCAATGCGGCCATGGAAAACACAAGGATGATGCGTTCTGCATCACTGCCTATGTAGCTCAATATTTCCGGTCGGAACCGGCCAATCGGGTTGATAGACAGCAACCCCGGCAGAACAGAAAAAAATACCGTCGGTATGGCCGCTAACAGGAACGGCGGCGAGGTCAGAAACAGCGATCCTGTGGCGCGGCGCTCGACCCACACCTGGGCTGCCAGGACGGCGAGGGCAACAAACCTCAGAAATTCTAACGGAACGCCGGGAACCAGTGTTCCCGCAATCACAAAAATGCAGGCAGCAACTACCGCCATTTGAAACGGAAATTCATGAACTCTTACTTCGTTCATCCGTCGTCTTCCGCCCCCTCTTGGTGTAGCGCCCTGTATAATTACTAAAAACGAGGTCCCTGTATTCTTGAAACACTTGCCGTCAGAACCAATCGGGGCTAAAGCCGCGGGATGCTATTCTTGCGACTAACCTAATGCATCATCAATTCAAACAAGCTTTTGAGGATTTTTTATTTTCTGGCCCGGTTACATAAAAACACCCGCCCATTGCACAGACTGAATGGCGAACATAGGTCATCTTACTGAAATTTTTTATCTCATCCAAATAGGCAAGGGAAGCGTCCGTCTCCATCCACTCGCTGTACCCTGCTCCCATTGGGAATGAATAGTACAGATTAGGATAGCCCAAATTCTCTACGATACTTTCAAAGCGCTCCGATTTTTCCAGCTTTCCCTGAACATCGTCACTCCAGAAATCATAGTCCTTAAACACGTCACCCCCGATAAAACTCCTCAATCCCAGGCCCGGTTCGTAATAAAAATACATGACGGGACGATCGACGATGCACTGCCACTCCGCTGGCGACCTATACGTATCTTTTAATCCGCGTGCGATGGCTACATCGGTGTCAGAACTCAAATAAACCTCGGTTGCGTGCTGATACCATTTGGTGATGGCATCATATTTTATCACCACCCCTAGCGCGATGATGACAATCAAGGCCGGTCCGCCGACTTTCGATAATAACTCAAGCCTCGACGCGGCCGTTCTCCAAAAAGGGGGCAATTGCACACGAGACAACAACCAGCACGGATACCAACTAAAGAAAAATATTGAAACAACGTACAGCTTGCTAAAGCCAAGGCCTTTTCTAAATCCGGTTAAAAGCTCGACCCCCAACGGGGCCAACAGCAACATGAAAGGCGACAAGACAATCGCAAACGCTTTTAGTCTGTGCCCCCGCCAACCGCCTTTCATATAAATCAAAACAAGCAGCATCAGGACTGCTGGCAGAATAATCGGAACGGGGTAATTAAAATGCACGGTGTCGGGTACAATTCCCCAATCCCCCAAGGTGCCGAATAAAGTTTTGTCAAAGGACCGTGGATGAATTTCCATCATCTTGAAGCGAGCTTGAAATACGTCCCTGTTGAAGACGACGGGAAACATTTCACGAAATGACAGAGCACCAAGGACAAACGCGTAGGCGACCCAGCCCAGAAAGTTTCTTTTCCAGATTCGCGCTTTCACATCGGCAGAGAATCCCAGCAACCCAATAAATGCCGAATATACGGCACCATAGGATCGAGATATAACCATCATGGAAGAGGCAAACGCGGCACCAAAACGGGCGGTGCGTCCAGCCTCGCCTGTGACCATGTAATACATGGCCGTTGTGCCCCCTAAAAAGAGAGCCGTGTCATCCCAATCGTTTTTTGTTACCACACCGAAGCTTGAGCTGTGTCGATAGAAAACCAAAAACATCAACGCAAATGCCAAAACGGCAAAAATATTACGCCTGAGACCAAACAAAAGAATTCCCACGGCGGCGATCACGGCGGCTACTGAATACGCGTTCGTCGCTGGAAAAGATTGAACGCCGAAAATCCATTTATTCAAGGCTGCAAGCCCTAGCCCCTCTACCGCATAGGCGATATTGCCGGTCGTCATAAACCCACTTCCTTGAGCCATATGTTGTTCCAGGAGAAATAAATTCTGCTGAAAACTGCTATCCAGATAGAGTGGGTTCCACGCCTGATAGATTGAGTAAGCAGCGGCCGGATACGGCATTAGAATACGAACGCCCCATATGATAAGCGTTAGAAAGCCAAACGCATACCAAACGGTGGGACCCGCCGGTTGACCTGGATAAGGTCGACAAAAAGCGGTCGCTTTCAAAATGGCAACCAGCCCGACGATAAAAGCGATACTCAGGATTCCGAAGAAATCGATACTCACCCCAAGCCAGCGAGTCAAATATAGAGCCACGCCACTTCCCGCAGCCAAAATGAGCAACCCGATGCTTTGACCCTCAAGCCACGGACGCCTGAGAATTTTGCCAATCAATCCGGCGGCAACCAGATAGCCCAAAACACTTGTGGCTATGCTTGACGGCATCGTTCCCAAAAGGAAATTATCCAGAAATGAGTTTGTTAAATGAGACATTTCCATGGGAGCTTGCGCTTTCTGCCTTTAACCGAAATCTTGCGGGAATGTTAGGCCACGAAGGCTCATTGATACGTTTTTTTAGATGTTTTTCATCCACATAGCACGTCAAATCTTTAGACGCATTTTCACCGTGACTTTCCTGCACTTACCAGGTCAGCCACCTGAGCACAAAGGGGTTTCCGCGGCGCACGAAGACGCGGCGAATTTCATCACCGAACAGGATCAACAGCGCGAACGGAATGCTGAGGCTCAACTGCCACGCTTGCAGCGGAGCGGTGCCGAAGAACGTGTTGAAGGCCGGAATATACGAGATCATGCTGAGCAACAAAAGTTCGGTGGCAATCCCGAACAGCACCAGATGATTGCTGAAAACGCCCACCGTCAACAGGCTCTGGCGACGGGTGCGGCAAATGATGACGTCGGCGATCTGGCAAATAATGATTGAGGCGAAGAACCCCGTCACCGCCATCCGATACAAAGCATCATTGCTGGCCAGCGCCTCGCCCCACTGCCAGCCACCAGCATTCAGGATAACGAAGAAGCTGAAAAATCCGGCAGCCGCCTGAACCATGCCAATGATGCCGTAGCTCATGCCCAGCATCTTGTTGGTCAGCAGCCGTTCGTCCCGTGCGCGAGGTGGTTTGTGCATGACATCGCTCTCAGGCCTTTCCGCGCCCAGCCCCAAGGCCGGAACGATATCGGTGCCAAGGTCGATGCTCAGAATCAACACCACCGTCAGTGGCAATGGAATATCGAGCAGCACGAAGGCGATAAACGGCAGGATTTCCGGAATATTACTGGTCAGAATGTAGGCGACGAATTTCTTGATGTTCTCGAAAATTGCCCGACCTTCCTCGACGGCAACGACGATGGTGGCGAAGTTGTCATCCATCAGCACCATGTTGCTGGCTTCTTTTGCAACGTCGGTCCCGACAATTCCCATGGCCACGCCCATGTCGGCGTTCTTTAGCGCCGGGGCATCGTTGACACCGTCGCCGGTAACGGTCACGACCTCGCCCGCGCGTTGCAGCGCCTGAACGATGCGGAGTTTCTGTACCGGCGAAATGCGCGCGAAGATCAGCGAGTCATTGCCAAGTACCCGGTCAAGGTCGTCATCGTTCATGGCTTCCAGGTCGGCACCGTTCACAATGGTTCCGTGACCGCTGATCATGCCGATCTGTCGGGCAATGGTTTCCGCCGTCAGGCCATTGTCACCGGTCATCATGATCACCCGGATTCCGGCGGTTCGGCATTTTGTCAATGCATCAGGGACTTCCGGTCTGGGCGGATCGCGCATGCCGGTGATGGCAAGAAAGACATAACCCTTTTCGCTGATGCTTTCGTCTTCGGCGTTAATGCTGGCAAAGGCCAGGCCGCGCTCGCCGCGTCCGGCCAGCCGTTGATAGTCTGCAAGCACATGTGCCTGCCGCTCGTCGGTCATATCCAGCACCTCGCCGTCGATCAGCACCCGGTCACACATATCGAGGACGATTTCCGGTGCCCCCTTCATGTAGGATCGGGGGCCCTTGCCATCGGGCCTGGGGCAAACCACGGCCATCCACTTGCGGGTCGAGTCAAACGGTTGCTCGGAAATTCTCGAGCCCTCGCCGGTGCCGGTAATCGGGCGGATGGTATGGGCGAACTCCAGCAACGCGCCTTCGGTCGGGTCACCGGCGTAGCCGTCGCCGGTCAGATTGGCGTTGTTGCACAGCGTCATCACATTCCACAGGTCTTCGAGCCCTTCTTCGTCGAGAACCGCCAGACTGTCGGCAGCATGCTCGTGACCGTTAATGACCAGGGTCGAGACCGCCAGCCGATTTTGCGTCAGGGTGCCGGTTTTATCGGTACAAATCACCGTCGTGCTGCCCAGGGTTTCGACACTTTCCAAATTCTTGATCAGTGCCATCTTGCCGGCCATGCGCTTGCTGGCCATGGTCAGCGACAGGGTCACCGTCGGCAACAATCCTTCGGGCACGTTGGCGACAATGATGCCGATGGCGAAAATCAGGCTGACGATGGGGCCCTTGCCGATGCCTACACTGACCAGAAAGAACAGCACGCCCAGGGTAATGGCAATGCTCGAAATAACCTTGATGAAGTGGGTCAGTTCCCGGTGTATGGGGGTCGGCACTTCTTTGGTTTCTTTGGTCAGCTTGACGATGTCGCCCATCTGCGTCGACATGCCGGTGTTGCTGACCATTACCTTGCCGGTGCCGCTTTGAACCATGCTGCCGGAAAACACCATATTACGACTGTCGAGCAGTTGCTCGCTGGTGGCGTCGACCCGCAAGCGTTGCGGCTCGCTCTCGCCTGTCAGGCCGCTGATATCGACCCTGAGAAGGCTTTCTTCGATTAACCGTCCGTCGGCGGGAATGCGGTCTCCTTCGGCCAGACGGATAACATCACCCGGAACCAGAAATTTAGCCTCAAGACGCTGCACCTCGCCATCGCGCTGCACCGTCGCCATTGATGGCAGAAGCTTCTTGAAGCTCTCCATGATTTTTTCGCTCTGGTGTTCCTGGGCATAGGTAAAGGCGGCGTTCAAAACGACGACGCCAAGCAGCGCATAGGCGATGTACAAATTGCCCTGACCGGGGTCGAGCCGTTCGGCCAGCAATGCCAATGCACCGCCGACCATCAACAGCAGGGCGAAAAAATTTTTGAACTGGCGCAGGAACTTGATAATTTCAGGCGTTGCCCGACGCACCCTGAGCTCGTTCTTGCCATAGGCCCGAAGGCGATCCCTGACCTGTTCGCCGGTCAGCCCATCAGGGCTGCTACCAAGGTTGGCGAACAACTCATCAAGCGACGTTTTGTGTGGCTCTGTTATGGATTTGTGCACGCGACACACCCTTTCCCGCAAGGCCAGAACAAACCCCGGAACAGAATGATTTTACAATATGTATGACGGGGCCCACTAGACCCCGGTTAAGTGTTGCCAAATATTTTCAAAAACCGCAAATCACTCAAAACCTTGACTTTTCCACCCCGTCGCACGGATGATGGCAACTATCGTCGGTGCCTATTGAAGGGCCGTCGTGGAGATACTCGCTCAAAGAGGAGACGCCATCATGTCACGTATGTCCGCCTTCAATAGTCCGCTATTGCTCGGCTTTGACCATTTCGAACAAATTCTCGACCGGGTCTCGAAAGCCGGTGGCGACGGATACCCGCCCTACAACATCGAACAAACCGGTGAGCATGCCCTGCGCATTTCCATTGCCGTCGCCGGGTTCTCCATGGACGACCTGTCTGTCACCACCGAGGACAACCAGTTGATTGTCCGGGGTCGCCAAGTCGACGACGGTCCGAAACGCACCTACCTGCACCGTGGCATCGCCGCCCGACAGTTTCAGCGCAGCTTCGTGCTGGCAGAGGGAATCGAGATTATCGGAGCCAACATGGATAATGGTTTATTGCACATCGACCTTGAACGCCATGTGCCGGAACCGGAAATACGCACCATCGAGATAGAGGGTGCGAAAAAAACCAAAACAATTGAAGTAGATCCGCAAGAGTAGTTTTTACGCAGCCTGATGCGCTGCGGATTCAGTCAGCATGGCAAACAGCGCTTCCTGGCTGTCGGTGCCGCGAAGTTTTTCGCAGATTTTCTTGTCACGCAGCAGCCTGGAAACACGCGCCAGCGCCTTCAAGTGATCAGCACCAGCCGATTCAGGGGCCAGCAGCAGGAAGATCAAGTCGACCGGCTGTTCGTCGATGGCCTGAAAATCAATCGGCTTGTCGAGCCTGGCGAACAAGCCGTGCAGCTTGTCCAGATTTGCCAGCTTGCCGTGGGGAATGGCGATGCCGTTTCCGACACCCGTGGTGCCAAGGCGCTCACGCTCCATCAGCACATCAAAGATAACCCGTTCGTGCAGGCCGGTAATTTCAGCAGCCGTCTTCGACAGTTCCTGCAGGGACTGTTTTTTCGACGTTACGCGAAGGTCGGCAACGACACTGTCGGTTGTTATCAGGTCAGAAATTTCCATCAGACCACTCCCTAAACAGTCAGGAATTATCGGCGTTGTTCGGATCAATCCATCCGACGTTACCGTCGGCACGGCGATAAACAACGTTAAAGCCACCGTGGGCACTGTTGCGGAACATCATCGCCGGGCTGTCAGCAAGGTCCATGCGCATCACCGCCTGACTGACTGTCAGGGTTGCAATTTCATGAGGCATTTCGGCAACGATAGCCGGTTGGCCCTGTTCCGGCAATTCTTCCTCACCCTCTTCGGGTGCGAGAATCGCATACTGAGCGGCGACCAAATCGGCGTCGTTGCCCTTGTGGTGATCGCGGATCCGGCTTTTATAACGGCGCAGCTGCTTGGCGATACGCCCCAGCGCACCATCGAAAGCGATGTAAGCGTCTGCACCATTGCCGCCGCCCTGCATGACCATGCCACGTCCGGCATGCACAGAGATATCCGTACGGAAACCGTGACCTTCCTTGGAGAAGATAACGCTGGCGTTGATCGCTTTCTCGAAATATTTGGTAACGGCGTTGTTTAATTCATTTTCAGCATGACCACGCAGGGCGTCACCGACATCCACGTGCTTGCCTTTAACTGCTATTTCCATTGATTAAAACCGTCGTGCCCTGACGGGCTGTTCGGCTATCCATGTTGTTGCGTGTTATGTATTTTCCTGCCGTCTTGGCAGACCGTCTGCCAAGTCAAAACCCGGCGAAGGCCCGGAAATTAGAACCCCCGGGTGCAGGTGTCAATTGTTTTCCCCGAAAGTTCGCATTATGCCCGGAAAACTCACGTTTTTTAAAGGGCCGAGCATTTTTCACGGCGGCGCTGAACCGATGATGGAATCCCCAGCGCCTCGCGATATTTGGCAACTGTCCTGCGCGCAATATCGATACCGGCGTCGTTCAGGACCGTCACTATTTTATCATCCGACAGAATCTTGTCGACGGATTCGGCATTGATCATCTCTTTGATACGATGACGCACCGCCTCTGCGGAGTGCGTATCACCACCCGACTTTGAGGCCAGTGCCGCAGAGAAGAAATATTTCAATTCGAAGATGCCGCGCGGGGTCGAGATGTATTTATTCGAGGTCACCCGCGACACCGTGCTTTCATGCATCTCGATGGCGTCGGCGATATCGCGCAGCACCAACGGTCGTAAATGCTGCACCCCGTGGGCGAAGAAAGCGTCTTGCTGGCGAACCAGTTCGCTGGACACTTTAAGGATGGTGGTGGCGCGCTGGTGCAAAGATTTGACCAGCCAGTTGGCCGACTGGAAGCATTCGTTGATGTAGTTCTTGTCGGCTTTGCTGGCCGTCTTGGAAACACGGGCGAAATAGGTGTTGTTGACCAGAACGCGCGGTAGGGTTTGCGCATTAAGCTCGACAATCCAGCCGCCGCCCGGTTGCGCCCGCATGGTGACATCAGGGATAACCGGCTGGGAGATGACATCGTCAAACAGGTCGGCCGGTTTCGGATTCAACTCTCGGATTTCTTCAACCATGTCGATGATATCTTCTTCATCGACACCGCAAACCTTGACCAGTGCGGCAATCTCGCGCTTGGCCAGCAAATCCAGGTTATCGAGCAGCGTCTGCATGGCCGGGTCATATCGATCGCGTTCCTGCAGTTGCAGCGCCAGACACTCGCCCAGATCGCGGGCGAAAATGCCCGGCGGATCGAACTTCTGTAATTTTCCAAGAACGTCTTCGACCTGATCCAGATCACAACCAAGACTGTCCGATACCTGTTCCAGGTCGCCGCTGACATACCCTGAGTCATTCAACATATCGACCAGCATGGCACCAATCATCCGCTCGACCGGATCAAACAGGGTCATCGCCATCTGACTTGTCAGGTGATCACGAAGACTAATGTGTTCCGGCATCATTTCTTCAAGGTTGGCACCGCCACCACCCATGTCGGTGCCCGACCCGCCGCCTGAACCCCAGTCGGAAAAGGCCTGTTCGCTCATCGAGGCCGCAGCAATCTCGGCGTCGCTGACTTCTTCTGTGTTCCAGTCGTTGTCGATATCGACGTCCATATCGTTGGCGTGCGCTTCACCATCTTTGTCAGGGTTGCTGAAATCGACGGCTTCCAGCCCTTCGCCTTCGGCGCTGTCGCCAGAATTCGCATCCGCCGCGCCGCTATCGGGGCCACCGAGCCCATCGCCGCTGTTGTCTTCTGCCTCGGAACGTTCGAGCAGTGGGTTTTCTTCCAGTTCCTGCTCGACATATTCGCGCAGTTCCAGGTTCGACAATTGCAGCAGTTTTATCGCCTGCTGTAATTGCGGCGTCATCACCAAAGACTGGCTTTGGCGCAGATCGAGTCTGGGTGTTATGGCCATTTTGAAAGCCGTCCCAAACAGGGCGGAGGGTTATAAGCTGAAGCGATCACCCAAATATACGCGCCTGACATCTTCGTTGCCGACGATGTCCGACGGCGCGCCCTCCATCAGCATCATGCCATCGTGAATGATGTAAGCACGGTCGATGACGTCCAGTGTCTCGCGTACATTGTGATCGGTAATCAGAACCCCGATGCCTCGGTCTTTCAGGTGGGCGACCAGCTCGCGGATATCGCCAACGGCAATCGGGTCGATGCCCGCGAACGGTTCGTCGAGCAGGATGAAATGCGGATTGGACGCCAGTGCGCGGGCGATTTCAACACGGCGACGTTCGCCACCGGACAACGCCAGCGCCGGGGTGCGACGCAAATGGGTGATGGAGAATTCGGCCAGCAGGGCATCGAGCACCGCTTCGCGACGTTCACGGGATTTCTCGACCACCTCGAGCACGGCGCGAATATTGTTTTCGACCGTCATGCCGCGAAAGATGGATGCCTCTTGGGGCAGATAACCGATGCCAAGGCGGGCACGGCGATACATGGGCAGGTCGGAAATATCGTGTCCGTCCAGTTTGACCGAACCGTAATCCAGCGGGATCAGGCCGGTTATCATATAAAAACAGGTCGTCTTGCCAGCCCCGTTCGGCCCCAGCAGACCGACCACCTCGCCGCGCTGAATCGACAGGCTGACGCCGCGGACGACCGGGCGCTTCTTGAAGCTTTTGCCCATGTTATCGGCGTGCAGGCCCTGATTGTCGGCAACCAGCTGCGGGGTGCCGTCTGTTGGGCCGGTGATGGTGTTTCTGTTGTCCATAAACTCTTGTCTATACCGATAGTCTTAAAAAATTATTTTTTGCTGCGTGGCTTGAAAACGCCCCCGACCTGTCCACCGCCGGATTTTCCACACCCAAACAGCTTGCTGACGCCACTGTTCATATTGAGTTCGGCCTTACAGCCATCCAGCTTGTTGCCATCGCGTCCGATCTGGACGGCACCGGACAGCGTCGCGATACCGCTATTGACGTTATAGACGCCACGGTCAGACGTTGCACTGTCTTTGCCGGTATCGATGTGAACATTGTCAAAGGCCTCGACCCGATGGATGGCGCTTTTCCCGGCTTTATCCTTCTTGAAATAGGCAACCAGAATATCGGCAGCGAGTTTCTTGTCGCCCTGCACCGCATTGGCTTTGCCGCGCGCTACCGCCATTTGCTTGCGTTCCCAGTATTCGATCTGGTCGTGGGCGGTAATTTCCTCGTTTGCCGTGACCAGTCGTGCCTTGCCGCCACTGATAATCAGGATTGCATTGTCGACGTCATAGACACCGCGCTCGCCATAGGCCGTCTCGCCGGGCGTCACGATACGGACATTGCCGATGGCATCCAACTGGCGGATTTCGGTGCCGCCCTGGGGCAGTTGACGATAATAGGCTCTCAGTTCATCGGCAAAGACGGTGACTTCGCCGCGTACGGCGCGTGCATTGCCCCGGGCCAGAAACGTCAGTTTGTCCTGTTGCCATTCGATGCCTTCATCGGCAAACACCTCGATCGGCTGATCAGAATCGCCACTGCCGAAATTCAGGCTCTGGGCCCCCACCGGCGATGCCAGCACCAATAAAATAAAACCGAAAATCCTGATCATCATATTCCCGTTCATGGTTTACCCGCTCCCGGGTACATCGTCAGCTTCGACTTGCCGGTGAAGTAAATCGTCTTGCCCTTGTCGATAAGCCGGAAGCCTTCGGCATTCAGTATCCCGAACGGCCCTTGCCCAACGACCGCGACGGAACCGGTGGCTGAACCGTCGGTCAAGTTGATGTCAGCCTGTTCGGTGCGAAATTCGTATCCGGAATCATGAAACATATTGACCGAGCCCTTGAGCTCCAGTGTTTCCTCGAGGCGGGTAAAGATACCGGTCTCGGCCGTCAGCACCAGCCATGTGCCGTCGTCCAGCGCGATATCGGCCTTCGGCATTTCCAGCTCGACGCTTTTTTTGTTGTTAAGAAGGTTTTTGGCGATGTCGGCGGTTACGGAGAAGGTCTGTTGGGTTTTGTCGGCACCCAGAAACCGCGGATTCAACATCGACGGGTCTTCTGCATCACCGGCCTTCAACGCCGAAAACCCGATGCGAAAGCGGGTGTCCTGTAATTTCAAATGTGGCCATGCGACGACCAATATGATCAAAACCAAAGCAACGCCAGGCAACAGCACCTTCATCCATGTGACGAAGCGGCTGTAAAGCTGTGTCGATGCGCCATCGGGGCGTGAAGCGATTTCCCGCTTGATTTTTCTGGCGGAAGTGGGGGGCGGGGCGGGGGATAGTCCGCCGACGGTCGATGGCTGGACCGTCACGCGACACCGAACCTGAGGCAATCGTGAATGTGAACAATCCCCACAGGACGATCATCTTCAATGACAAACAGGGTCGTGATGGACTTGGCGTTCATCTTGCCAAGCGCCTCGCTGGCCATGGCATCCGGGCCAATGGTCGTGGTGCCACACGTCATGATGTCACCGGCGGTCTTGTCGATCAGGTCGGCGCCCATGTGGCGGCGCAGGTCACCATCGGTAATGATGCCTTCCAGTTGACCGTCAGGGTCAACGATGCCCAGGCAGCCAAAACTTTTCGCCGTCATTACAAGAATGGCATCAGACATCGCCACCGTCGCTGACATCAGCGGCAGGGCATCACCGGTGTGCATGATATCTGCGACCTTCAAAAGCTGCTGGCCGAGCTTGCCACCGGGATGGAAGACCTGAAAATCGTCGGGCGAGAATCCCTTGCGTTCCAGCATCGCCACCGAAATGGCATCGCCGAGCGCCAGCATCACCGTCGTCGAGGTCGTCGGGGCGAGACCCATCGGGCAGGCTTCCGTCAGGGCCGGCAGTACGAGGGCAACGTCGGCCGCCTTGGCCAGGCTGCTGTCAGCCCCGGACGTCATGGCGATCAGCGGAATATCGAAACGCCGGGTATAGGCGAGCAGGTCGGCCAGTTCCGTCGTCTCGCCGGAATTCGACAGCGCGATAACGACGTCGTCGGTGGTAATCATGCCCAGGTCGCCATGGCTGGCTTCTGCCGGGTGCACGAACATCGCGGGCGTTCCGGTCGAGGCCATGGTGGCGGCGATCTTGTTGGCGATGTGGCCGCTTTTACCCATGCCGGTAACGACGCAGCGTCCCTGCATCGCCGACAACAGATCAAGGGTTTCGATGAACAAGTCATCAAGGCTGTCGGCCAACGCCTTCAGGCCATCGATTTCATGTGCCAGAACCCGTTTCGCGGATTCGAGCAGGTCGTCGGACGAGCGCGTCTTTTTTTTGGTACTGCTGGACGTCATAATTTGGGCTTCTAGCTATGCAACATACGTGCCGAATGAGCCCAAGAGTATGGAGCCAACGCTTTGATTCGTCAACAAAATCAACGTTAAACCAGCACGTTTCAAGCGTTATTAGTGACTGAAGATATCGAAATCAGGCCAACCTTCGAGGTCGAGGCGGCAGCGGGTGCTGATAAAGTCGAAACACTGGGCCGCCAGTTCGGTGCGCCCTTCACGTTCGAGCATTTCATCAAGGCGCGCTTTCAACTGGTGCAGATACAGCACGTCGGACGCCGCATACGCCAGCTGATCGGCGCTCAGTTCCTTCGCACCCCAGTCCGAAGACTGTTGCGCCTTCGACAAATCAACGTCGAGGATTTCCTTGCACAGATGCTTCAGGCCATGCTTGTCCGTATAGGTGCGGGCCAGCCGCGAAGCGATCTTGGTGCAGTAAACCGGCTCGCAGGTAACGCCCAGATAGGCCTCGATAATGGCGACATCGAAACGGGCATAATGAAATATTTTGGTCAGGGACGTATCGGCGAACAGCGCCTTCAGGTTCGGCGCATCGTATTCGCCGGGTGCAAACTGAACCAGATGGGCATTGCCGTCACCGCCAGACAACTGCACCACGCACAGCCGGTCGCGGTGCGGGTTCAGGCCCATGGCTTCGCTGTCAATCGCAACGGAACCGCTGAACGTCAGACCCGACGGCAGATCGCCCTGGTGCAATTCTATGTTCGGTGCTTTGTTCATATTTACTGACCCTGAAGAGCCTTAAAAAAAATGGTGCCCAGGAGAAGACTCGAACTTCCACGATCTTGCGATCACTGGCACCTGAAGCCAGCGCGTCTACCAATTCCGCCACCTGGGCATTGTGTTAGGGGCGTCTTCCCGCCGTCATTGAAGGCAGCGAAGGCACAGTCGATACCCTCACAGTTCGATGATGTCAACAAAATCGGACGGCTTTTACTCAACACCGGCCTGTGGCATGGTATGTTTACGTTACACCAGACAAATGGAGAAACTTCATGGCGCGGCGTGTGGTCACAGTTTTCGGCGGTTCCGGATTTATCGGCAGGCACCTTGTCCGCCGCCTGACCCAGGATGGCGCGATGGTCCGAGTCTGTGTTCGCGACACCGAAGATGCGGCCTTTCTTAAAACCATGGGCGACATCGGACAGGTGGTTCTGATACCGACCAACGTCACCGATTCTGCCCAAGTCAGCGAGGCGCTCAGAGGGGCCGACGAGGCGGTAAATCTGGTTGGCCTGTTGTCGGAATGGGGTAAACAGACATTCAAAAACATTCACGTTGATGCGGCGGCCAATATCGCACGTGCTGCGAAGGACAACGGCGTTAAGCGACTGGTTCATATCTCTGCAATCGGCGCGGATGAAAAATCCGCTTCCGCTTATGCCCGCACCAAGGCTGCCGGTGAAGCGGCGGTCAAGGCGGCCTTTCCTGATGCCACCATCGTGCGCCCCAGTGTCGTCTTTGGCCCGGAAGACCGGTTCTTCAATCTGTTCGCCAGCATGACGCGATTTTCACCGGTGTTGCCGGTGTTTGGCTGCCCGGTGATACCGAAGGTCACCGTGTGCGCGTGTCAGGGCCGCGAGCCGGGAATTGATTTCTATGGTGAAGGCGGCACCCGCATGCAGCCGCTTTTCGTCGGCGATCTGGCCCGGGCCATCACCGGTGCCCTCGCCGATTCAGGCAGCAATGGTGTGACCTACGAGCTGGGCGGGGCTGAGGCCTATAGCTTCAAGCAACTGATGGAAATGACGCTCGAGGCATCGGCCCGCAAACGTCTGCTGGTGCCGATTCCATTCTTCTGGATATCGTTCTGGGCCTGGTTCCTGCAAAAATGGCCGGCACCGCTGATGACCTGCGATCAGGTTGAGTTGCTAAAATCGGATAATGTCGTTGATGGCAACATGCCCGGACTGGCCGATCTGGGTATTTCACCGGTATCCGTGCGGTCGGTACTGCCAACGTACCTGAGCCGCTTTCGGCCACAGACCGCCGACCTCGCCCGCAGTTTATAGGGTTATAGTTTTTTTGCCGCCTCGACGATCAACTCGCCGAATTCGCGCAGGAAGACAGAGCCCCGGACCGTTCGCTGAATAAGCACGCTGCGACGGTCGTTTTCATCGGGCTTGCGACGAATCATTTGCAGTTCGCTCAAACGATCAAGTGCACGGGTAATCGCCGGTTTCGAGACGTTCAAGGCTTCGGCAAGGCCGCGCACCGTGTGGGGTGCCGGCATCAGGTAAACCGTCAGCATCAATGCCATTTGTCGGGCCGACAGGTCAGGCGCTTCGCGGCGAACGCCGGTCACCGTGGCGCGACGCCACATTTCCAGGGCTTTCAGTTCTTCGCGTTCTTCCTGATAGAGGGACATGCCGATCCCGTTTCCCCGCATTCGTTACGACATCAAAACTTCTATCCGACACACCCCCCGTGACGCAACAAAAAAGTGACGAAATCGTAATGAAATTTGGAGCCGGGCTTATTTTCCGAACATTCCCTTGAGCTTGCCGCCGACACCCTTGATAGCGTCTCCGGCTCCCGAAGCGCCTTCTTTCAAGGCTTCGCCACCCTTGCCAAGCTTTTCGGTAACCGCTTTCGCGCCATCGCCGACAGCGCCAGCCAGGGCATCAAGGTTCAGCGCACCAACGGCCGAGCCAGCACTGCCGAGAATTTTGTCGATCAGTTTAGAGGCGACCTCGCCGGGACTGGCGCCTTCATCGTCCTTGCCAATGTCTTTCAGGTGGATATCGGGCAGTGGCGTCGTCAGGGCCTTGCCTTTCAGGAACGCCGCGCTGACATTAATTTCGCCACCCCGGACATACAGGTTTTCGATAATCAGCTTCGGTGAATCGCCGCCTTCTGATTTATCGGCAGAACCGCCGCTGCTGTTGGCGGCAATGAATTTATCGACGTTCTTCTGGATGGCGTCGATATTGCTGCCCGACCCGCCCAGTTCGTAAGTGACGTTCGGCTTCGAAATTACAATTTCCTTGATTACAACCGGGTCCGACATGGCCGTCGCGGTATCCAGGCTGACGGAGACGCTGCCCAACTTGAACGCACTGTCGGTATTAAAACCTTTTGGGTTGCCGACGCTAAGCCCGCTCAGGCTGCCCTTGCCCGATGACAAAGAAACAGAGGCATTGTCGAGGCCGACAGAAACGCCGGTCACTTCCGAGCCGATCCGTCACTGAATTGATCGACTATCCTTATCCCTCGCGGTTTCCCAAGAGGGGCTGTCAAGGCCACGCAATTCGCGATGACTTCGTTGGCAGTTACCTCCTCAAGGGAAAGATCAAGTTGGTGGGCTTCGACCTTGGCTAAATCAAGAATATCGTTGACGAGTTCGAGAAGGTGATTGCCCCCAGTCAGGATGTTCTCGACGTGCTCATTTTGAGTCGTTGAAAGAGAGTTATCAGGATCCAACTGCAGCATCTGGGCGAAACCTAATACGGCGTTAAGCGGTGTTCGCAATTCGTGGCTCATGCTTGCCAGAAACTCTGACTTGGCCCTATTGGCAACCTCAGCTTCTTCTTTAGCCACGGTCATCCGGGCCTCACTCTGCATGAGTGCGTTCTGGGCGCGAATATATTGATCAATATCCGTATGGACGCCGATTACCCTGAGGGGTTCCCCATTCTCGCCTCTTTCGACGATCTTGGCCCGCGCCATGATCCACATCCAACTGCCATCTTTGCGGCGAAACCGAAATTGAGGATGATAGGTCTGTGTGCGACCCGACATGAAATCTTCCACGTCTTTGCCCACCCGGGAAATATCATCCGGATGAACCCGACTGGCCCAATTTTCAAAG
>Ga0233429_1000307_pt1 | contig 88740 bp, 92 predicted proteins | sample SI_118_April2016_3_FD_179879 | JGI IMG/M metagenome (GOLD analysis project Ga0233429, IMG submission 179879) | Seawater microbial communities from Saanich Inlet, British Columbia, Canada - SI_118_April2016_135_MG | ecosystem: Environmental > Aquatic > Marine > Inlet | place: Canada: British...
TTAAGAAGATATTAAAAATGAAAAATTTAAGTAAAGAACGAGTAAAAGAGGAAATAAAGGAGTATAAAGAACGTAGAAATTTTGCAATTGGTTTTGGAATATTGTCTTTGTTTTTTTCATCAATATTAATTCCAATAGGTTTTTTGGCAGGAATATTTGGAACTATTTTAGGCGGTTTTATTTGTTTTGTTGCGGCTGTTATTCTCTATGCAATGAGTTTCTATTATCATGCAAGATACCAGGATTTCAAAGAGATGTTGTAATTAAAATAAGGTATTAAATTTTAGAATAAAAAATGGTGCCCCTTTGTCCAAGTTTCAAATGATAATAATTATTTCTTCCAAGGGTCGGAACCTGGACTAATGCCGGGTCTATATGGGCACCCACGTACCAAACCAGAAATACCTTTTTCCGCCCATTTCTTGACCCAATCACCACAAATGTAAGTTTTGGAATAATCTCGCCATATTAAGGCGGGGCAACTTGAACTTATAGTAACAGTAAATCTCTTCTCAAGAGTGACTTCTCGTTTAGAATACGGACTTTTTGTGCACACAACATCAATTGTCGAATATTCCCCCATATATCCCTGAATATCCTTGACTTTATTAATGTTTCGGCTAATTTACTCCTCCTTAATGAGAACTTTCCTGGACAATAGTATTTTTGTCCCCTTTCTTTTTTATTGAGAATTAACTAATGTTTAGGAGATGTTAATTAATCTTTTTCATAACAATATCTTTTAGGGGACCCTTGATTGTATCTTTTATAGGTCCTGAACAATACTGGTCAAACTTTTGTTCTAAATTAAGTATTTCATCAATGTATTGTTCATTATTATTCTTGACAATTTCAATAGGAATCTCACAATTCAATGTTTTCCCTTCGGCTAATTTTGCTAAAGTTGGATCTTCTTGGACAAATCTGTCCCCTACTTTTTCGATCTTCAAAGATATTTTACATTCACCAAACCAATTTCCTCTAGAAGTTAATCTTACATCATTATCTTCATATTTTATGTTCACTTTTGCTCTTGAACAGTCTTTAGCTAACTCTTTGAAACAGCTTAAATCAGTATTACAATCCTGGATACTGCATCCAGTAATAAGAATAAGAGATATAAGTAAGATGGGAATTAAGTATCTCATTTTCTTTCATATTTAAATTTCAACAAACTAATTACAATTAAGCCAAGTATCCAGAATATGATTCTAGCAACATTAGAACCAATATCTTCAAATCCGACACCATTAACCATACTCTCACTTAAAGATTGAGATATTAATGCTAAGGGATTACTCATAAAAATTGCTTTTATACTTGAACTAAGTACAATTCCTGGAAAAATTAGTATTAATGAAGTTATAAATAGTCCTAGAACTAAGTAAGGAGCAATCTGGACTGCTGATTCTTTATGTTTTGAAAACACCGAAACAAACATTCCTAATGATAAACCAAACAACGCTAAGAGAAAGAATAACAGAATTATAGTAACTGAAGACATAGCATAACTCTTTACAGGGAATAAGATGAATCCAAATAAATAGACAATTAAACATTGAATAAAAGCCACAATTGAATGAACAAACATCTTTCCAAGGTACATTCCCATTCTTGAGATTGCAATTAATTCTCTATCAAGGGTACCAAATGGTGCTCTTTCGCCAACAATTCTTAAGACAACCATCTGAACAGTTACAAACAAAATGATTAAAGGAAATATTGTGGGGGCCAAAAGATCATAGTAAGTATAGTTCATCTGGGCAAAACCCTCCCATGGAACTGGTATTTTAGCAACTACAGAAAATATTATGATAATTAGTGCAGAAGCAAGCATAAACAAAAGAGTGCTTAGCCATCTTTCTTTAATATAATTGTATTCTAATCTTATTGCTTTGGTTAATCCTTTCATTCTTTCAGCGGTTTTTCGGTATGATAAACAAAAACTTCTTTCATTGTGGCTCTAGTGATTTCAGTTTTATTAACTATTCCACCCAATTCATCTACTTTTTGTCCAAGCCGTATTGCATTAGGCTCTTCACTGATAATTTTAATCGTTCTTCCTTCACTAATTACTTTTTCAATATCTTCAATATTTTTTATCTTCTTCAGTAAATCATCAGTAATATTGTCTACAATGATCTTTACAATTTTTCCTCTTCCTGGAAGTTTTCTTTCAAGTTTTTGTGGTGAACCTTGGGCCACAATATTGGCTTTAGATAGTATGATAACGTTATCACATTCTTCTGCATCATCCATAAAGTGAGTTGTAAAGAAAACAGTTTTGTTATGTTTAGAAACTAATCTACTCAAGATAGTTATAATATTGTCCCTTGTGTTAGGATCTAAACCAGTAGTAGGTTCATCAAGGATCAGCAATTCTGTTTCTCTAATTAGTTCCATCCCTAAAGATAGTAATTTTAATTGTCCGCCAGATAGTTTATTGGCTTTCAAATCTTTTCTTTGCGACAAACCTATGGTTGACAAAATACTATCAACCTTAGCTTTACCATTCTTTATTCCCCATTTAGCTGTGCTACTTAATAGATTCTGTTCAACAGTTTGGTTCTGATATACTTCTGCGTGTTGAGGAACAAAGCCGATGTGATCAAAGATTTTCTTATCACTAATGTCTTTTCCAAATAGTTTAATATTTCCTTTAGTCGGTTTCTTTCTACCAACTATTGCTTCAATGATTGTGGATTTGCCAGTTCCTGAAGGACCTAACAAACAAACCAATTCTTCTTTCTTAATGTCTAAATCAACATCATTTAGAATAGTATCTCTTCCATGCTTTACTGTGAAATCTTTAATTTGGATGACTTCTGAAACCTCTTTAAAAATTGACGTTTGAGGTTCTTTAACCATTGAGGACCTCAATTTTCTTCTTGCGTCTAAATTATTTCCACACTTACGACAGAGCGTTTCTACATTCTTAATCTTTTTTCCACATTTATTGCAATATTTCATTTTCATTCTATAGCAAATTCCATTGTTGGTTCTTCTAAATTAACTGATTTCTTAATTAATGCCATTTCCACATCGGATTCATCATACAGAATTATAGTTATGTCAACACTAGACAGATCTCCAGTACTTAGCTCACTATATGCATACCCGTTTGGAATAATGGCATAAGAAGTTACAGCTAGGCCAGCTTTCAAACTTTGTGAATCTTTAGAGAGAGGTACTTTCTTTTCAAAATCATCATATCCCTCAACCATAATCAAGAAGTAGCTTGGTTCAATTGTTCCTGCATTATTATTATTTTTAATAGCATACTTAAAAGATTTAATCTTTCCCCAAGTACCTTTCCAATCAATTTGAACCTCTCCAAAAGAAATTGCCACTTTAGTATAAGAAGTGATTACGGGTTCAGCAATTTCTTCTTCAATTTCTTCTTCAATTGGTTCTGAAGGAGGTGCGTTTACAATTTGTTTTTCTATTTTTACATTTTCATTTAGATTATCATTTTTAACAAATTCATTTGGAACATGATTATAATAAGACCATGCAACAACAAATAAGGACATTAAAATAATTAATCCAAGAATAACGGAAGAAATAATTATTGTTTTTTTAAATCTCTTTTTACTTTTTGTTTTAACTGATTTAATTTTTTTTATCTTGGATCCACATTCTGGACAGAATAAATCATCTTTAATTAAATCAAATCCGCATTTTTTACATTCCATCTAATTTTCCTAATAATTTTGATACTTTTTGTATTAATACCACTATGATTTTTAAATCTTTATAATTCCTCTAAAGATAATATTATTTTTTATATTTTGATTTCTCAGAAAAAAATGGTGCCCCCGCCGGGATTTGAACCCGGGTCACTGCCTCGAAAGGGCAGAATGATAGTTTGTCCCCGATTAAAAAGTTTTAATCAGACCGGACTACACCACAGGGGCGTTGCTCTACAACACCCCGAGGTTTCTAAAACAAGTTTTCGAAACCACAGGGGCATTAAACTGATTAAATCTAGCTTTGATTTAAAAATGTTTCTTTTTGTTTTGGAGTTTTTACTTTTAATTGCTAAGAAAAATTCGCTTCGCTTAGGGTCACGGCCATTCACTCTTTAGATGTTTGATTGTGCTGCGGTCACCCCGGATGGGGCTTCCCCCGACCGCAATGAAATGTTTTATCTGATTGTAACGTTCATCTTAAGGCGGTGACCCAGATTTTCTTAGCAAAACATTCTTTTTTACTACCTTTGGTGTAAGCAAAAGTATTATAAATCACGCTTAATTTGAAGATTAAATGGAAAATAGACCAGTTTTGGGGTTAATAGAAGAAATTGAAGTACTAGGAAAAGATACTCAAGAAACAGTTATTGCTAGAATTGATAGTGGGGCAACAGCGTCTTCAATTGATATAAAATTAGCAGATAAATTAGAATTAGGACCAGTCACTAGAACAAAAATTGTAAAGTCTGCTTCGGGAACAAAGAAACGTCCAATCATGAAAGCCATAGTTAAAATTGGAGATCAAGAGATTGAAGAAGAATTTACTTTAGCAGATCGAAGTCATATGACTTATCCAGTTTTAATTGGTCAAAATATTTTAAAAAAAGGAAATTTTATGATTGATCCTAATAAAGGGGAAGAACAATGAGAGCAGGATTAATTTCTTTGGGAAGTACTTCTTCTAAATGGGTAGCAGAAGCAATGGAGAAATACTTTGATGAAGTTGATATGATCCAATTAAAGAATATTGAAGTAAGATTGGGAAAAGGTGCAGGAGTCTTTTATGAAGGAGAACCATTACAACATTATGATTGTTTATATGTCAAAGGAAGTTTTAGATACGCTCAATTATTAAGATCCATTGCTAGTATGTTAGAAGGAAAGGTTCCATATATGCCTTTATCTAGCAGTTCATTTACTATTGCCCATAATAAATTATTAACTCATTTGGCATTACAACAAAAAAATATTCCTATGCCAAAAACTTATATCCCTTCTACTATCGAAGCAGCTAAAGAAAAAGTGTTGAAAGAAGTCAATTATCCGATTGTGATGAAGTTTCCAGAAGGAACGCAAGGAAAAGGAGTAATGTTTGCGGATTCATTCAGTTCAGCTTCTTCGTTATTAGATGCTTTAGGTGCTTTGAATCAACCATTTATTATTCAAGAGTATATAGAAACTGGGGGAAAAGATATTAGGGCTTTAGTTGTTGGTGGAAAGGTAGTGGCGGCAATGAGAAGGGTTGCTAAGACTGATGAAAAAAGAGCTAATATCCATGCAGGAGGAACAGGAGAATCTGTAGATCTAGATAGGATCTCTAGAAAATTAGCATTGGATTCTGCAGAGGCGTTAGGTACTGAGGTTTGTGGAGTAGATATTTTGGATGGTCCATTGGGGCCAGTAGTTATAGAAGCAAACATTTCTCCGGGGTTACAAGGTTTAAGTAAAGTTTCTACGGCAAATCTTCCAGATGAGATTGCTAGATTTATGTTTGAGAAAACCCAAGGAATTTTAGGAGTAAAAAAGAAAGAAGAATCTAGTACTGTGATGAAGGACCTGGGATTAGAAGAGAAAGAAGGACAAGGAATTATAACTAACTTGGATTTTAGGGGAGAAAGAATTTTACTTCCTAAATTAATTACAGATATGACTCTGTTTAGTGATCGAGGGGAATATATGATTAAAGCAAAGAAAGGTAAGTTAGAAATAGAAGAATTTAAAATATAAAAAAATTATTTTTTCTTAACTACCTTCTTTTTAACAGCTTTTTTCTTAACAATTTTTTTTACTGGTTTCTTTACAGGAATTAAATTAGCTAAATTATTTCTTTTAGAAATTCTCTTTTGAAAGAATGCTAAGTAAACTATAGGAAGAATTCCAGCAGTGTTAAAAATTAAGATCACTACAAACCAAGGTAATTGGTTATTTCTTCCACATCTCCAAAGTGCAATTCCTTTCCAGATAATGCTCCAGATGATTAAGACTATGAATCCGATAATTGCCCCACTTCCTAAGGCAGGTTGATATGTCATATTATTTTACCTCCAATTTTATTTGATAAATTTCATTCGTTTATTAAAGTTACGGATTAGTCTTTTTTGAAAGAAAATTTATTTCTTTTTGTGGTTTACAAATTTAGTAAAGAATTTAGATTTGGTTATGATTCTTAAGGATCTGGCGACAATTCTAACATACTTAGCAACTCTTCCAGTTCTAGAGGCAACAGAAACTTCTTTTCCTACTTCTAAAGTTTCGTGAAAAATGGCTTGTCCAATAACTAATTTTTCTGAAAGAGCAAAGACTCTATAGATTTCACTAATAAAATGGAAGGCTATTGCAAAAGGGAAAACTGCTAGGATGTCTAACCAATAATGGCGGAAGAAATAAGAAGTAGTTTTACATTTTCTGGAAATGAAAATTAAATCTATCACAAATATTGTAATAACTAAGTAATCAAGAGTTCTTAAAGTTAAGTGATAAACATGACTTTCTAAATGTACAAAGAGTTCTAAGATGATTAGGATAAAAAGAAGTACAAGTGAATAAGGGATTAATCTAGCATTAATATGTTCAACTTTTTTTAGGAACGGATGCATATAAAGGAGAAGAGTTTTAGAGTTTTTAAGATTAAGTAGCTATTATCTAGTAGTGAATTAGAGAAAGGTTTATAAAACGAAACATTCGCTTATAATAAAATGACACTTATATTGGCTGCAAGAAATGAAGAAGGGATTTATGTAGCTAGTGATATGTTAAGAATTACTTATCTTATCATGGAATCTTTTTGGGATGAAAGTTCTTTTGAGGTGAAGGATTATGTTTATAAAACTAGAACTTTTTGGTCAGAAGAGGGCGTAGGAATTCTTGGAGCAGCTGGTTGGTTTGAAGATTCAAGTAAATTTTTACGAGGGTTTGCTAATAGTTTACAAGATATTGAAAATTTGCAGGAAGGGACAATAACTGATTTAATAAAAAATCCATTTCTGGGAGAGCGGCTAGGAGAAGACATTGAATCAAAATCTTTAATACTTGGTTTTTATGATAAAGGGACACCAAAACTTGTTTCTTACAATTCTTCTGCAGCAAGAGGAGTTGTGGAGACAGGGTTCGTAGGAATTGGGGATTGTTATTCTGAAGGGGTTGATCGATTAATACAAACAAATTATCATCCAGAACTAGATGAATTAAATCTTTTGTTTTTATTAAAAGAAGGAATGAGTCTGGCAAAAGAAGAAGCTAATTGTAAATTAGAAGGATTATTTGTGGAAAAAATTTGGGAAAGAGGACACCAAGTTTTCTTTGAAGATTTGACTTGGGGAAGGTAATCTTCTAATAACATTTATATACATAAAATTAATCTTTATCTTAGTGATAGATAGATGGCAGGATTAAAAAAAGTAAGTGATGAAAAAGTTCATCTTACTTTTCTTAATCAAAAAAAAAGGTGACAGATGGCAGGATTAAAAAAAGTCTTAGGGTTTCCAGCAATACTTTTGATTACAATAAATTCTATTATGGGGACTGGAATTTTTTTCCTTCCAGCAGTTGGTGCGGGAGCAGCAGGACCAGCTTCAATAATTTCTTGGTTGATTCTTTCAATCATTTCAATTTATATTGCAATGTGTTTCGCAGAATTAACTTCAATGTTTCCAAAGTCTGGAGGAGTTTATGAATTTTGTAAGCAAGCATATGGAAGATGGTTTTCTTTTTTGATTGGTTGGATGACCGTAGTAGCAGGAAATATTACTATTGCCATGTTGGTGGTGGGAGCGATTCAATATCTGTTGCCAGTGGGTTCGGTTTTCATTAAAATAGGAATTTCTTTATTATTCATTTTGGCATTTAATTATATTGCATTTAAAGGAATGAAAACTTCGGCAGTGATGTTAGTCACTTTTGCTTTTATCACCCTGGGGACTTTATTAGCGTTGATGATCCCTGGTTTTTTAAAATTCAATACTGGAAATTTTACTCCATTTTTTGTTTTTCCCGCATCTGGGCTGATTATAACTATATTTTTGATTGCAGAAACTTTCTTTGGTTGGGAAACAGCAACATTTCTTGCAGAAGAAACTAAAGATGGACAGAAAATTATGCCCAAGGCTTTGATAATTGGGACAGTGATAATTGCAATCATTTGTATTTTATCTGTAGTTAGTTCTTTAGGAGTTATTCCATGGGATACTTTTGGAAGAAGTGCCGCACCATTGACAGATTTGGGTTTTGTTCATTATGGTAAAATGGGAGGAGACATATTTACTATCTTGGTGTATCTAGCAATAATTGGTTCAGTGGCAGGATGGATTGTTTCTGCACCTAGATTATTGTTAGCGATGGCGAAAGACAAATTGTTTTTAACTCAGTTTGCTAAGATCCATCCAAAGAATCATACTCCTCACCGGGCAATAATTTTTCAGACGGTGTTGACAACAATTTTGGTTATTGTGGGGGCAGGTTCTTATACTACATTATTGCATTTATTAGTTCCTTTAGTTTTAGTGATGTATTCTTTTGTGTTGTTGAGTTTAGTGATTTTAAGATATAAGAAACCAGACATAAAGAGATATTATAAAGCTCCTTTTGGAAAAGTGGGACCTATTTTGGTAGTGCTGTTTATGATCTTCTTAATTGTGATGTGGTTGTTAGAAACCCATGGGGCATTAAGAGTTCTTTCCTTGGCAATATCATTGATTGTTTTAGGAATTCCTTTGTATCTTTTAATTGAGATGTATTATGATGCCAAAGCAATTGTTTCAGTGAATGAGAAGTTGTCTTACATCTTATTATTTTTTGAGAATATTCTTTTTCCAATAAGTATAAGGGCGAAGTCCTTTTTGATGTTGGGAGAATTAAAGGGAAAAAATGTTTTAGAATATGGTTGCTCAGTGGGAACTATGACTCGGAGGTTGGCAAGGAGAGTTTTACCTGAGGGAAATTTATATGTTTATGACATGGTGGAACGGAACATCAAGATAACTAGAAATCAATTGAAGGATCAAAAACATTTGAACTTTTTTCATCACAAACATTTGAATCATTTTGAGATAAAAGAGAAGTTGCCCAAAATTGATGTAGTGATATCGACAGGAGTGTTGAGTTATTTACAGAATCCTCAACGAGTGTTAAAAGATATTGGTAAAAAAGTGAGAAAAGGAGGAAGGATAGTATTTATTGATTATGATAAATTTTTTTATATCATTCCTAATGTTCCTTGGTTAAGGAATGATAAGAACTTAGTAAAGATGTTTGAAAAGGCAGGCTTTTCTGTAGAGATTACTCGGAAGAAAGGACTTCTCTGGGAATATATTTTTATTCATGGCGAGAAGAAGTAAATATTACTTAAGAACTTCTGCTAGATGTTTTTCCGAAGTTATGATTTGTTTTAGTTCTTTTTCTGTACGAAGAGCAATTTTAAACTCCTTACGCAATTCTCCCCATTCTCCACCAAACTTTTGATCAATCATTTGAATTAAATCTTTTGCCTTAGAGTGCCATTGTTTGGGATGATTTTGGATTATGTCTTCTAGGTTCTCAAAATATAGATCTAATACTTGTAATATATGCTCAAGGTCTTTAAATAATTCTTCAACTTCATGAACTTGTAATTGGACCCCTTCAATTGGTGCTTTTTCTAGTTTCTGGAGGTGTTTTTTAAATTTTGGATTTTGGATTAATTGAGCTAACGTGTCTGCGTACTCTCGAACTTCATCAAGAACAAGATTGGCTTTTGCTTTATCTTCTGGAGAGGTTACTTCCTTGGGGATACTAACCATCACTATTTGTATTCTATCTAAACACCAACCAATAGATTTCATAATGTGAATAAAGAATGAGTTTTTATATAAATTTATTGATGCCCACTTGTTTTTATTCTAATGAAGCTAGGACACCATAGATAGTATATCCTCCACTGCCAAAGAGGTACATTGGTTCTAAGCAACCATTTTCGGTGGTTTCTGTAATTCCAATTAATGGTTCTTGATATAATTCTGTAAATTGTTTTAAGTGAGGTTGGTCTGTTTTAATTTGGGTCGTAAATTCTATTCCTAATAGTTCAATTTGTTTTTCTGTCAAACAGATTTTTTCTAAATCTTGTAGGTCCATTTTGTTATTTTGAATTGTTAACTTATATAAATATTTGTTTACTAAATGAGAGAGGTGGTTGAGATTGAGAATTTATTGTAGCTAAACATTTTTAAACTCAGAAAAAATACTTTAATTGATGAGAAGTATACATCAAGAAGTAGCATATTTATTGAATAAACATATTGCTATTCAGAAAGACCTTAAAAGAGGAATTATTAATATAAGAGCTTTAGCTAAGTTTTTAATTGAAGAGTATAGTTTAAAACATTCCTTAGATGCAGTAGTTAGTGCGATAAGAAGATACGATTTAGAAGATGTTTCATTAATTAGCTCTAAGGGGACGGGAAATATTTTTTCTAAATTAGAAATTCACACCAAAGATAATGTCGCAAGAATTGTTTTGAAAGAAACAGCGTTTAAAGAGATATCTCAAGATTTTTTAGGAGATAAAGTGTTGAGAGGTAATTCTAGAATGGTTAGGGCAAAAGATACAATCACATTGGTAGTGGTACAAGATAATCTGAAAGAGAAATTAGATCTATTTAAGAAAAGTGAAATTATTAAAATCCAAAAAAATCTATCTGAGATAAGATTGAGATTTGCTGAGGATATAGGGAGTGCCAAGGGATTGATGGCGAGAATAGCAGCCGAAATAGCAATGAGGGGCGTTAGTATAGAAGAGTTTATTGTAGGGATTCCAGATATCTTGATTTATGTAAATGAAAAGTCTTTGATTAAGGCACATCAAGCTCTAAGGGAAATAAAAGAGTATCATTTAAAATAATGACATTAGCGAGGTCGCGAGATTTGTTAATACTGGAGATTTTTGAGGAGGATTGTCTCAAAATCATTAGTTCTAAGATAATCTTTGGTGAGATCATCCAAGGCTTTAGCTCTAGTGCCCATAAAACCTACTCCTTGACATAAGAAATTTAATGTTTCTCCTTTTGTACCTTGGAGAGTAACTTTTTTTCCATGGTGGTCTAAGATGAAGTATTCCGCTTCGTTTCCTCGGGGCCTTAAACAATCATCTAATGCATCACAGAGAAAAGCTGGTTCTATTCCAGCAAACATATTTTTACGTTGATTTAAGTCTGGCCCATTGTAGGGCGTACTTACTTGCATAAAATATAGACAATTTTCCATCATCATTCACCTAGAAGAATATACACTATATATTTATTTAAACGTTATGACACAACTGATTTAAAAATAATTGTTTTGACATATTTGTTAAAATCTAGACATAATTATATTGATAGAAATCTTATTTCTTACTGAGACTTTTATTAACTTTAACTAAATCTTCAAGAATATCTGAAGCAATAAAGGAATAACCTTTCTTTTTCTTTAGAAGAAGATCTCCCACTAGGCCATTAATATAAGCAGCGGCAACTGCACTTTTAAAATAATCTTTAGTTTTGGCAAGGAAACCAACAGCTAATCCAGATAAAATGTCTCCTGTTCCTGCTTTAGTCATACCAGGATTACCAGTACGATTATAAGATATTTTATTTTTAGAAATGATTATGTCTGTGGCTCCTTTAACTAGGAGAACATTATTGTTTTGAAGGAAATATTTGAGATTTCCCTGAAGAATTTCTGCCATCTCTTTGGCATTGGCTTTCTTTAATTTCGGTAAAAGAAATTCTTTTTTACTATTGACTAACATAAGTTCTAATTCACGTTGATGGGGAGTAAGAAGGGAATTTTGAAAATCTTTGAAAGAAAGAGATTTTAAGGCATCAGCATCGACAACCTTTGGCCTAGGACATTTTTTCATGAATTGTTGAACACATTTATCAGATTTTCTAGAAATACCATTACCAATTAAAACTGCATCAAATTTATCTGTTAATCGGATAAGGTCTTTTGCATTTTTTAAGGTAAAATATTTGCCAGGAAATTTTTTGGTGATTAAATCAGGATAAGTTCTATTGATATTCCAGGCAACTTTATCTGGGGCAGCAACGGTAACTAAATCACAACCCGCTCTTAAGGCTGCTAATCCAGCTATTGCGGGGGCTCCAGCGTATTCTTCAGATCCTCCAATAACAAGAGCGTATCCATTTTCACCTTTGTGAGAGGTTTTCTTACGCTCCATTAGTTTTTTAACTTGATTTAGGTTCATTTTACTGGGATTTACATAAGTTTACTTATTATATAGTTTTGTATTAATTGGCGAGTAAAAACAACTGAGATGACTCTTTCTTTATAAATAAATGAAGAATTTTTGGGATTTTTTGATTATTGGGGTTTTAAAAAGGGATGGCCCCGCCGGGAATTTCATAAACAGTTACCTTTTCGCAGTGCGTTGGGCTTTATGTCCAACTCGCTCTTGCGTATCAAATGCACGTAACCATTTGTTTTGAACCCGGGACCTCTGCTTATCCTAGAGTAAATGTTTAGAACACTTTCGTATAAGAACAGCGCTCTAACCAGGCTGAGCTATGGGGCCATTAGTTAAAGAGAATTACTAAGGTCATTTAAATATTTTGTTGATGAAATAAAGATTTTATGATTTCCTCAACTCTAGAATCATGTCTTGGGGGTAAAATGGTTCGAGACAGTTATCTTCAGACAGTTCTTTTTGGGCTAATTCGTCCGGAGGAAAGAGTTGTGTTGCCGTAAAATTAGTTTGGTATTTATCTTCCATTAAGATTATTTTTGAATTTACTTGTGTTGGAGTTAAATCGATGAATTCTTTTAACATGTATTCGGCCATGCAGATAGCAGCGATTCCTCCATTCAATAAAGCACCAGTATAATTTTCAAAAACCATTTCATTCTTCCCTTTTTTTCTCCATTGATTTAAAGGACTGGGCATGTCTTCAGAAATCCAATCTACTAAGGTGCCATGGTCCCAGATAAATCCATAAGAAGGAGGTAAGTTAAATGTTGTAACATCTCCTGTAATGTAATTGATTTCTCCTAACGGGATTCTTTGAGATAACCAAGAAAAATAATTCATAACTTCTTCGATGTGATGAATGCCTCCAGAATCTGATTCTGTAGGAAGATCGAAAATATCTAACCTTCCTTTTTTTCCATGAAGTTTTTGGGCAAACCAAATTGTAGCAGCGTCCATGGGGATTCCAATTGGATTTTTACCGTCACTAGAATAGAAACACTCTAATCCTGGACCTACAGCTAGAATTGGTTTGTCAAAATCTACTGTTTGTTTAAGATATTTTGAAGCGATCATTTGTCTGTGGCTATCGGATCTTTTTAAGGAAAATAAGCTTTAAAGTTTATTGTATGGATTCTTTAAATATTTTGTTGATGAAAAGAAAATAACTAGTCTTTCTGGGCATGTTTCCAGATGAAATGGAAATAGTTCTGGAAGGTATTGGCAACTTTTTTGTTTTCTATCAAGAGGGCTTCCGGCTTATCATCCCAGATAAAGAGAGCGAGTTTATGATCATAGATGCTCATGCTGACGGGAGAGGCAAGTTCGTTAGGGACACGGCGGTATTGAGTATACTTGCCACGACCGGTTTTTTCCCTACCTTCTCTAATGAGCATTTTGGTTTTGAATTTCTTCTCTTCTTTCTTTTTTCTGTAAACTGGAGCATAATAAGGGAAGGCTTTCTTGAATTGTCCTTCTGAACCTAAGACCAAGCATTCTTTATCCTTATCACAAGAGTCAAGAATATCTTGAAAAACAGTTTTGATTCCTTGGCGGCCTTGAAATAGTTGAATCTTTTTCTTACCTTCTTGAAATTGGAACTGTTCTTTAAGAGAAGGAAGAAATCTTTTGGCAATTTCTTCTTTTTCCTTGAAGTAATCAATGATTTTCTTTGGATCACTAGGAATATAGGTGGTTCTTTTGTTTTCATGGGCAGTAGAGATGATTCCTTTGTTAACAAGAGAGTTTAGGGCATTGTAAGTGCTAGATCTATCTAGGTTAGCTTTTTTAGCAATGGTCCCAGCCAAGGAAGGACCGAGTTTAATTAAGTGAAGATAAGTCTTAGCTTCATTCACAGTGAAGCCAAGTTGTTCTAATTCTTTGATGGAAACTTCCATGGATTTTAAAAAATCATGAATTTTTATAAATCTTTTGTTATTGTTGAAGAAATTTCTTCTACAAAGATTTATAGGTATTTTGTATGTGAAGTATTTCCCAGTTATTTGGGGGAGACGAAAAATGAAAAATTTTTACATATATGGTTGGAATCATAATCCAATTTGGGATGCTGCTGAGGCTGACCATTTTGTAGAGAATGGTTACCGACTTAATTGGTCTGGAGATTGGATTGCAAATGTTGGAAGTAGTCGCGGGATTGGTCTTGTTGTTTATGGGTGTGATAAAAAATATCAGCGTGACAATGAAGAGATTGTTCGAACTACTGTAGAGAAAGATAAGTGGGATAATTCTAATGCTAGTTGGGTAAATGTTAGAACTGATGAACAAGCAGCTAAAGATTTAGTTAGTAAACTATTAAATGTGGTTTCTTATGATTCTAAAGAAGATAAATTGTATAATGGAAGATATGATTTAAAATCTGTAGGTCGGGAGACTTTACACTTAGTTAAGAGCGAATTGGAAAATATGGTGGAGTCATTTCCTATCAATGAAGCCCGTGCTAAAATGGGTCTTGAAACATGGGAGGAATTTGAAAACTTAGAAACAAAAACTAGATATCACCTTAATGGTCAGCCAAAGTCTAAAATAAATTACTTTGGTGGCGACCAACATGGTCTCTGTCAATGGTGGCATGAAAATGGTCAGTTGTGGTATGAAGGAAAATTTGTAAAAGGTGAAGAACAGGGTTTATCTCAATCTTGGTATAATGATGGTCAGCCAAAGTCTAGACTAAATTATGTTAAAGGTAAATTAATATCGTCTGAAAGATGGGACGAAAATAAAATGAAGAAAAAATGAAATGCGAGAGCTGGGATTTGAACCCAGGTCACAGCGTTGGCAACGCCGTATACTAACCACTATACTACTCCCGCGTATTTTTAGTTAGAAACGAAGGGGATTAATAAAGTTTTTGAAAAATAGGAGATATAAACAAAATTTAATTTTAAATACTTGAAGACACATAATTATTTAAATCTTAAAAAACTATTTGTTTTGAGGTGATTAATCATGCCAAGATTAGAGATAAAAAAAGATGATCAAGTTTTAGTTGTTGCTGAGCGACCAGAGGATATTTCTGTAGAGAAGATTGAAGATTTTGAATTGAAAACTTCCCAAATCGAAGAACCAGTAAAACTGGAAGGTACTACCCTTGTATTAAAAGGACAATTTTCAGAAATAAAATTATTTCCTGGTGACCTAGAAAAAATAAAAGAGTATCTGTAATGCTCTTAATAATATAATATTTGAAAAATAAAAAAAAGAAAAAATAAAATTACTTTTTTGCTAGTACGAATACAGACCTTAAAGCAACGATAATTGTTGCAGGAACAAATAAGGTTAAGATTCCTAACAAAATTCCATAGATTGCTGGAGCGACAGATTCAAAGATTCCTACTTGGAGACCCAAGAAAGATACTAATACTAAAACTGTCCCACTAGTTAAGAAAGCTCCAACTTCTTGACCAGTAATGTTGAGTAATCCTACGACTACACCCAATAGAAAAACTACCCAAAGCAGAGTCCCCTGGTATGGTTCTAATGCACTAATTCCTAACCCTAAAAGAATAGCGAGGATAAGTCCAACTAAGAAAGACCAACTACCTAAGAGATTTTCATTTCTCACGTTTTTTTTTATTGCCATTATATCACCTCTTTAATGATAGTCTAAGAAATATTTTGGAGTTTAAAATTGTTTTGTTTAGGAATTAAAGTCTGCAGGAGAAAAAGTTTTATAAATGAGGCCGATTCTATTGTTTTGTTCCCCCCATAGTTTAGTGGCTAGAACGCTCCGCTGTAGAAGTCGTTCGATTGAGTCCTAAGGGCCAGAGATGAAAAACGACCAGTGGTGACGGAGAGATCCCCGGTTCAAAGAGAATTCGGAGAGTTCATTTTTTGAATATTCCGGTTTCAAGAAAATCCGGGTGGGGGGATATTTTTTAATTTCCGACAAATATGCCTCTTTTTTTAGAAACCTTTATAAATAAATTAGTGCTTTTTGGGTAAACATGGCCAATAACAGTTCTAAAAATTAGTTTTCAATCATTTTTGAATCTAGATTTAGGACTGCATAAGCGAAAGAAATAAAAGTAAGGTGGTTTCACACCAGCGGAAAAAAGAAAACTGACGTGCCCTGGTAGTGTAGTTCGGCCTAGCATGATGCCCTGTCGGAAACTTTTACGGAAAGTTTCAAAAGAAATCCTTCGGGGAAGTTTAAAGAAAGGCATCGACCCGGGTTCGAATCCCGGCCAGGGCGTCCATATATATATGGGCCGGTAGCTCAGCCTGGTAGAGCGCTTGACTTTTAAGTTCAAGAAAGTTCAAGCGAACAAAGGCATCAAGTGGTCGCGAGTTCGAATCTCGTCCGGCCCACTCATAATAACCAAAATGACTTTTAACCCAAACAAACATCGATTGGTACCTAAGCACTCAAAACTGAGTGATAAAGAAAAAGCAAAACTTCTTGAAGATTATGGGATTACTGTCAAAGAACTCCCAAAAATTCTGATTAATGATGTGGCTTTAGAAGGATTAGATGCTAATGAAGCAGATATTATTAAAGTTACTCGCCATAGTATAACTGCGGGAGAAACTGTTTATTATCGGAGCGTTATTAATGGATAAATATATATTAGTTAGGAAATACTTTGAAGAGCAGAAGTTTGTAGAGAGTAATATTCGTTCTTTCAATAAATTTATTGAATTTGGTTTACAAGAAGTTGTTAGTGAGAACAAAGAAGCAGAACCAACAATTATTCCTCATAATATTGAAAAGTTTAAAATTCAATTTGGTAAAATTAAAGTAGGTAAACCTGAAATTACTGAAGCAGATGGAAGTAGAAGAAATATTTTCCCTACAGAAGCAAGATTAAGAAAGTTATCTTATTCTGCGCCAATTCTTTTAGAAATCAGCACGTATATTAATGATGTACAAAGAGAAGCTTTTGTTACAGCAATAGGAAAAATTCCAATCATGTTAAAAAGTAAACATTGCCATTTAGATGGATTGAACAAAGAAGAATTAATTAAAAATGGTGAAGATCCTTTTGATCCGGGAGGATATTTTATAATCAATGGAACTGAAAAAACAATTGTAACTGTTGAAGATTTAGCGTCAAATAATTTTATAGTTGACATTACAGGGAAGAATCCATCTGGAAGAATTTTTTCTGCTAGAGGTTCATTTAAGATTCCTCACCAATTAGAAAAACAAAAAGATGGTTTGTTCTACTTGACTTTTACAAGAGTTAAGGGAGTTCCACTAATTCCAATATTGAAAGCTTTGGGTCTAACTACTGATGAAGATATCATGAAAGCAATTTCTTCTGAAGAAATGTACGACGAGATTTTGTTGAATTTATTCGAATTTGTAGATATTAAAACTCAAGAAGATGCTTTAGATTATGTTGCTAAGAAATCAGGAATCACTCAAGCAAGAGAGATTAGAGTAGAAAGAATTCAAGAAGTTTTAGATAGGTATTTACTTCCCCAGATTAGTATTGATCCAGATGGTAGATTAATCAAGGCCAAGAATTTAAGTAAAATGGTTAAACGGTTAATTGATGTTACTAATGGAAAAAGAGGGCCAGATGATAAAGATCATTATATGAATAAAAGGTTAAGATTAAGTGGAGACTTATTAATGGATTTATTCCGGGTAAACTTTAAAGTTTTAGTTGGAGATATTCTTTATAATTTTCAGAGAATAATTAAAAGAGGGAAACTGCCCTCGATAAGAGTAATTATTAGAGAGAAACTTTTGACTCAAAGAATTTATAGTAGTATGGCAACTGGTGAATGGGTTGGTTCAAGACAAGGGGTTTCTCAAAGAATGGATCGATCAAATTTCTTGGCAACTTTATCTCATTTACAAAGAGTAGTTAGTCCATTATCGAGTGCACAAGAAAACTTTGACGCTAGAGCTTTACATTGCACCCATATTGGAAGACTTTGCCCCATAGAAACTCCGGAAGGTACCAACATTGGTTTGAGGAAAAATTTAGCTTTGTTGTGTTCAATATCTCAGGAAGAAGACGAAGAAAAAGTTTTAGAGAAAATAAAAGGATTGGGGTTAACCGAAGCATAAAAATGACTGAAATCTATCTTAATAATAAATTTACAGGGACTGTTGAAGACGGGAAAGTATTCACAGAAGATTTTAAAGATCAAAGAAGAAAAGGTTTAATCTCAGAACGAGTTAATATTTTTTATAATCCTTTAGTTAATGAAGTCTATGTGAATTCTTCTGCTGGAAGAGCACAAAGACCTTTAATAATTGTAAAAGAGGGAAAATCCCTTTTGACAGAAAGACATCTTAAACAGTTAGAGGATGGAGAAATAAGTTGGTCTGATCTTGTTAGGCAAGGAGTAATTGAATACTTGGATGCAGGTGAAGAAGAAAATTCTTTGGTTGGATATGAAGAAGCTGAATTGACTGAAAATCACACTCATATGGAAATTACTAAGGGAAGTATTTGTGGTTTCGCTACTTCTTTAGTGCCATTCGGCCATTATAACCAAAGTTCAAGATTGATTATTGGAAGTAAAAACCAAAAACAATCTTTGGGTTTTTATGCCGCTAATTATTTCTTAAGAATGGATATGGATGTTAGTTTATTGCATTATCCTCAAACTCCAATTGTTAAAACAAAGATTTATGATGTTTCTGATTACCAAAATTTCCCTGCAGGTCAAAATGTAGTGGTTGCGGTGATGAGTTATGATGGTTATAACATGGAAGACGGAGTTATTTTGAATAAAGCTTCTATAGAAAGAGGATTGGCAAGAAGCACATATTATCGTCCAACACAAACTCAAGAATTAAGATATTCGGGTGGTTTAATGGATGAACTTGGAATTCCAGATAAAGATGTAAAAGGTTATCGTACAGAAAAAGATTATAAGTTTTTAGAAGGCGACGGAATAATTTATCCTGAGGCAGAAGTTAGGGAAGGAAATGTAATTGTAGGTAAGACTTCACCTCCTCGTTTCTTGAGTAGTTTAGATGAATACAATTTATCTGCAGCAACAAGAAGAGAAAGTTCAATTGTCTTAAAGCACGGTGAATCGGGAGTAGTAGACTTTGTATTATTAAGTGAAAATGAAGAAGGTAATAAATTAATTCAAGTTAGATTAAGAGAACAAAGAGTTCCTGAAGTAGGCGATAAGTTTACTTCTAGACACGGGCAAAAAGGAGTTGTAGGAATTTTAGTTCCTCAAGCAGATCTTCCGTTTTCTTCTTCTGGAATTATTCCTGATCTAATTTTCACTCCTCATGGTATTCCTTCAAGAATGACAGTTTCTCATTTGATAGAATTGATAGGTGGGAAAGTAGGAGCTTTAACAGGTAGGTCAATTGATGCTACTTTGTTTGAAGGAGATAAAGAAGTAGATTTAAGAGAAGAATTACTTAATTTAGGATTTAGAAATGATGGGACCGAGGTTTTCTATGATGGTAGAACTGGTAAGCAGATGTTGGCTAAGATTTATGTGGGAAACATGTATTATCTAAAACTAAGACATATGGTTGCTAATAAAATCCATTCTCGAGCAAGAGGTCCAATTCAATTATTAACCAGGCAACCAACTGAAGGTAAGGCCAAAGAAGGTGGATTAAGATTGGGAGAGATGGAGAAAGATACTTTCGTAGCCCATGGTGCTAGTTTATTATTAAAAGAAAGATTTGACTCAGATAGAACCGTAGTTCCAGTATGCGAAAATTGTGGATTAATTGGTTACGATGACAAGTACAAGAACAGAAGGGTTTGTTTGATGTGTGGAGATGACGTAGAAATCAATTACATTGAGTTAAGTTATGCATTCAAATTATTATTAGATGAATTCAGGTGTTTTGGATTTTATCCTAAATTAGAATTGGAGAATAAATACTAAATAAAAATGGAAGGACAAGAACATATTCATAAAAAAGTTAGCAGCATTGTTTTTGGAGTAATTTCTCCGAAACGAATGGTAGATTCAGCTGCAGCTAAAGTAGTTACTCCAGAACTTTATGATAAAGAAGGTTATCCAGTTGATGGTGGATTAATGGATATTAGATTGGGAGTTATTGATCCCGGGTTACGATGTAAAACTTGCGGTGGAAAATTAAAGGAGTGTCCAGGTCATTTTGGTTATATTTCTTTGGCTCGACCGGTCATCCACATTAATTTTGTTAGACAAATTCTCGATTTACTAAAATCAAGTTGTAGATTCTGTGGGAGAGTATTAATTCCCGATGATAAAATCAATAAATATGTAGGGATGTTGGATAAAGTAACTGCAGAAGAAGGATTAGAAGCAAGAAGGAAAAAAGTTAAAGCGTTAGTAGCGAAATTTAAAATTAAAGATAAATGTCCTCATTGTAATAAGAAACAAGAAAATTTCAAATTAGAAAAACCATATACTTATCACGAAGGAGAAAACAAATTAAGTCCAATTGAAGTAAGAGCAAGATTAGAAAAGATTCCAGATGATGATCTGGTTGTATTCGGATTTAATGCTATAGCAATTCGTCCAGAATGGATGGTGTTAACAGTTTTACCAATACCTCCAGTAACTCTAAGGCCTAGTATCACCTTGGAAAGTGGAGAAAGAAGTGAAGACGATTTAACCCATAAATTGGGAGATGTAGTAAGAATCAATCAAAGATTATTTGAAAATATAAATGCAGGAGCTCCAGAAATTATTATTGAAGATTTATGGGACTTATTGCAATATCATGCCACTTCATATTTTAATAACTCAGTTCCACAAATTCCTCCAGCAAGACATAGAGGTGGACAGGTTCTGAAAACTTTGACAGAGAGAATTAAAAGTAAAGAAGGAAGAATTAGACATAATCTTGCAGGAAAAAGGACAAACTTTAGTGCTAGGACAGTTATTTCTCCAGATCCAATGATTCAATTGAATGAAGTTGGAGTTCCGATGGTGATGGCAACAAATTTAACTGTGCCTGAGAGAATTACTGAAGGGAACATGGAATATTTCAAGAAATTTATTGAGAATGGTCCAAAGAAATATCCTGGAGCGAATTATGTAATCCGTCCAGACGGACGAAGAAAAACTATTACTGAAGAAACCAAGGAAGAGATTTTAGAAGAATTAGCTCCTGGTTTTGTTGTAGAAAGACATCTTATTGATGGAGATGTTGCTTTGTTTAACAGACAACCTTCTTTGCACAGAATGAGTATGATGTGTCATCAAGTTAAGGTTTTGCCAGGAAAAACATTACGTTTAAATCCAGCAGTTTGTCACCCTTATAATGCAGACTTTGATGGAGATGAGATGAATTTACATATCCCTCAAACTGAAGAAGCAAGAGCAGAAGCTGAAATTCTGATGTTAGTTCAGACCCAGTTAATCAGTCCAAGATATGGTTTGAGTGTTGTAGGATGTATTCATGATTCAATTACTGGAAATTATCTATTAACCAAAGAACTTGTTTTAACCAGAATAGAAGCTATTGATTTATTGTTTGCTTGTGGAATAAATGAGTTTTCAAGATTACCTAAACGAGATAAAGTAACTGGAAGAGAAGTATTTTCAGTAATTTTACCTAAAGACTTTAATTTTATTGGAAAAGATAAAAGTGGAAATGAAGTAAAAATTGTTAATGGTGAATTAAAAAGTGGATACATGGACAAATCTAACTTGGGACAAGAAAGTGGGTTATTATTAAGGAATATTTTTGAAAAATATGGCCCAAAACGTACCTCAGATTTTGTTGATTTCTCATCTAAATTAGGAATTCATGTTTTGGCTAAGCGAGGATTTTCAGTAGGTCTTGGAGATTTAGATTTGCCTGAAGAGATAAGTAGTAAAATTAAAGCGGCCATCGATAATTCATTAGCTCAAGTTAAGAAATTTATTGAAGATTATCACGAAGGTAAATTAGAAGCTTTACCTGGGAGAGGTTTAGAAGAAACCTTAGAATTAAAGATTTTAGAAGTTTTGAATAGAGCTAGAAATGAAGGCGGAAATTTAGCAATGACTGAAGCCAAAGAAAGTGGAATTTTAACTATGGCTAACAGTGGAGCTAGAGGTAATATTCTTAATATTGCTCAGATGGGTGCGTTAGTAGGACAGCAAGCTTTAAGAGGAAACAGAATTAGTCACGGTTTTATTGGAAGAACTATGTCATACTTTAAAAAAGGAGATATTGGAACTAGAGCTAGAGGATTTATTGGAAATAGTTTTAGAAGTGGCTTAGATCCAGCAGAATTTTTCTTTGGAGCAATGACTGGAAGAGACGCTTTAATGGATACTGCGTTGAGAACTCCAAAATCGGGTTATCTTTATAGACGATTATCTAATGCCATGCAAGATCTAAAAGTAGAATATGATGGAACTGTAAGAGATGCTAGTGGTAAAATTGTTCAGTTCTCTTATGGAGAAGATGGATTGGATGTTACTAAAACAGAAAACGGAATTATTGACGTTAAAAAAATAATTCAAACTATTGGGTAGAAAATGAAAAAAGAACACGAAGAATTTATTGACGGGTACAAAAGTAAACTTCCACCTAAAATTATTACTGAAATAAAAGAGCATGTACCTACTAATGTTACTAAAGCAAAATTGACTAAAATCCTGGAAGAAATTCATGGTATTTATGAAAATGCTAAGATCCATTCTGGAGAAGGAGTAGGGATTGTGAGTGCAGAATCTATCGGAGAACCAGGTACGCAGATGACTCTTAATACCTTCCACTTAGCAGGGGTTGCAGAAGTACAAGTTACCACTGGTTTGCCCAGATTAATTGAGATTTTTGATTCTCGTAGAGCAATTAAAACTCCAATGATGGAAATTCATTTGAAGAGTCCACATAATAAAAATATTGATAAAATAAAAAATTTCGCTGCTCAAATAAAAGAAACAAAAGTAGGAGAAATTGTCTCTGAATTCTCCGTTAATTTATTAGAGCAAACGTTGAAACTTATATTAAGTAAAGATTCTTTGGAAAGTCTTAATTTGAAGACCGAAGAAGTAGCTAAGTTAGTTAAAGCTAAAACCAAGAGTTTTAATTTAACTGTTGAAGGAGATGAAATAACCCTTACCTATAAAGGCAAATCAGATGAGATCAAAGAAGTTTATGGTATCAAGGAAAAAATTAAATTAATTAAAATTAAAGGAATTAAAGGAATCCATCAGGTTTTACCAGTAAAACGAGGAGAAGAGTATGTAGTATTAACTGCAGGATCAAATTTAAAAGAAATTTTGGAGTTACCTGAGGTCGATGCAGAAAAAATAAGTACTAATAACATAAATGAAATTGAAGCAGTATTGGGAATAGAAGCAGCTCGTCAAGCAATAATGGAAGAGGTATCAAAAGTAGTTGAATCTCAAGGATTAAACATTGATGCCCGACATTTAATGTTAGTTGCAGATATTATGTGTGTGGGAGGAGTTGTAAAAGGAGTAACCAGATATGGAGTTGTTTCAGAAAAAACTTCAGTAATGGCAAGGGCATCTTTCGAAACACCATTAAAACATATTGTTGATGCTTCTTTGGTTGGAGAAAGAGACCGGTTAACTTCAGTGGTTGAGAACGTTATGTTAAATCAACCAATTCCTTTAGGAACAGGATTACCTGGATTAGTTACAAAGATGAAATAATGAAGGTGTATTAAGAATGGCTAAGAAAAAAGAAACTACTCAAGAACTTGCTGAGTTAAGAAAAGAATTACAAGACGGAAAATTAGTTTTTGGTAAAGATTCAACTATCAAAAGATTAAAAGAAGGGATTTTAGGAAAGATTTATGTTGCTAATAACTGTCCAGAAGATATTAAACTAGATTTAGAACATTACGCAGAATTGGTAAGTGTTCCAGTGGTAGAACTAACTTTTGATAATGAAGAGTTGGGATCAGTTTGTAAGAAGCATTTCTTTATTTCTGTGTTAGGAGTTAAAAAGGGATGAATAAAGTAGTCTATGATCAAGAAATGATGGGTATAATTAATTTACTGAGTAGATTGACTAAGGCAAGAATTAAAGATTGTTTCAAAGAAGAGGATAATTTCTATTGTGTTGTGGCTAAAGGAGATATTGGAAAAGCAATTGGTAAGGGTGGAGAAACCATTAAGAAAATACAAAACACAATTAATAAAAAAATTAAATTTATTGAATTTGATGAGTCCGTAGTCAAATTTGTTAAAAATGCAATTCATCCATTTAAGGTTGATGATATTGTAGAAAAAGAAGGATCTGTTGAAATAATCTGCGAAGATCGACGAGTAAAAGGATTATTAATTGGTAGAAGTAGGAGTAATTTAGATTTGTTGAATAGGACTGTGAAGAGATTTTTTAATGTAGAAGTGAAGGTTGTTTGATTATAATAGTTAGAGTTAGAAATATTTATAAATGAACTGTGGTTTCAGGAGTAAGAATGGCAAATAAATCAAAAGGATTAGGATCAGCAAAGAAATTAATGAAAAGAAGGAAGGACTTTAAGCAAAAAAAGGTCACTGTCCAGATTAAGAAGAAGATAGATCCTTTAGCAGCAGCTTCTCAAGCGAAAGCAATTGTATTAGAAAAAATTCAAATAGAAGCTAAGCAACCTAACTCTGCAATGAGAAAATGTGTTAGGGTTCAATTAGTTAAAAATGGTAAACAAATTTCTGCATTCTTGCCTGGCGATGGGGCACAAAAGTTAGTTGAAGAGCACGATGAAGTTATAGTCGAATGTATTGGTGGAAAGATGGGTCGTTCTAAGGGAGACCTTCCTGGAATCAGATGGCAAGTTCTCAAAGTTAATGATCAAAGTCTTGGTGCTTTGTTAAAAGGTAAATTAGAGAAGGCAAGGAGATAAATAAAATGGAGATTAAACTGTTTAATAAATGGGACGTTGAAGGGATTACTGTTCAAGACCCGGGAGTAGCAGCCTATATTACATTATCTCCAAAGATTTTGCCTAAGACTGGAGCAAGATATGCTGGGGCAAGATTTCACAAATCTAATACTTTTATTGTAGAACGGTTAGTGAGTAAATTAATGACCACCGGTCACAAAGGAAAAAAACATACTATTTCTTCTGGCCATATTACTGGAAAGAAAAATAATGCTTTATCAATTGTTAAAAAGGCTTTTGAGATTATTGAAAGTAAAACTAAAGAAAATCCAGTGGCAGTTTTTGTTAGAGCTGTTGAAGCAGGAGCTCCAAGGGAAGAAGTTATTGCAATTGAGTATGGTGGAGCAAGATATCCTAAGGCTGTAGAAGTTGCACCGCAAAGGAGAGTTGATTTGGTTCTTAGACATATGGCTCAAGGTGCGCACATGAAGAGTTTTAATAAAAAAGTAAAGATTGAAGATACTTTAGCTAATGAAATAATTGCTGCATCTCAATCAAGTGCTAGAAGCAGTGCGATCTCTAAAAAGAGAGATTTAGAAAGACAGGCTGCAAGTAGTAAGTAAATTTAAAATTCTTTTATTTAGAAACTTATATATAATTTAATTTCTTTCTTTTTTAGATGAAAAAAGGGCAGTTGACTATTTTTATTATTTTGGGGATAATTTTATTATTGGGGGCAGGGCTATTATTAACTTTTAAAGAAGTGTTAATTAAAGATAATAGGGGGCAGGTGCAGGAGATCGTGGTTAAAGAAATTATCAAAGACCCTTTACAAGATTATGTGGAAGAGTGCATTAAACAAACAGGAGAAAAAGGGATTAAACTTTTGGCGAGTAATGGAGGATATTTGGCCGTTGAGGGTAGCGGAGATTATGATGAAGCTGGAAATGGTGAAGAGTTCTATGGGTTTTATTATGGAGATGAGGTGAAGTTACCTTATGTTTTAGATGGAGAAGAAATAGGTTTAAGGAGTAAGGAAGAGATGGAAAATGTGTTGGGAAATTATATTTTAGTGGAATTAAAAGATTGTATTGATGGGTTTAAGAAATTTGAAGAAGAAGGTAAGGAGGTGAATTATGCAGAATTAGGGTTGGGTGGTAAGAAGGTAGAAGTTTTTACAACCATACAACCTCACCAAGTGGAGTTTGAGGTAAAGTGGCCAGTAGTTGTAGGACAAAAAGGGCAAGTGAAAGAATTTGATGTATTTAAGAGTGAAGTGAATACCGAATTAGGAAAACTTTATGAAATCGCTGAAGAGTTATTGAAAGATATTAAAGAAGAACAACCTTTTGATTTTAATCAAGGCGTAAAAGAGTATTTAACAGATGAGGAGATGAAGGGAGTTTATCTTGAATCTAACTCTAAAACTAAGGAGTACTCTTTAACTTTGGTGGATGGAGCCCCTACCCAAATAGGTAAGATGCCATTAAAAATGCAATTCGCTTTGAAGAATGTAGAGATGGTTTCAAATGTTGTTGAAGGGTTTTCTGGTAGTGGATTTAAGGATGAGGATCTAGATGGAGTACCTAACTATGTTGATAGTTGTTGGGGCTCAATATCTAAGGTGGTTGATGAATTAGGATGTAATTGTGAGCAAAAAGATTGTTTTGAGGTGTGTGTTGTAGAAGATGCTGAACCTAAGTGCGAATCTGTGGAAGAAGTTATTGAAGAAGTTAAGGAAGAAAAAGTTGATTGTAAGTTTGTTGGATGTATGCCTGGATTAGATTGTCAAGAAGATGGTAGCTGTAGTTCATTGATTAGTTTAGAAGGAAAGAAGTGTAAAACCCAAGATGTTTTTTATTCTTTAAGTAAGATAAATTGTGCGGCGAAGGGAGAAGGTTGGATTGAAGAAGAAAAGGATAAATTTATTGATGTGAATGTAGATAGTTGGTTGTTTTTTGTTGAAGATTATGCACAAGAAGAAGCTGATAAGATGTTTGAAGAAGTGACGATTTGTGTTAAAGTAGAAGATATGGGTTGTGCTTCCCCCAAGATTAAATGTTTTGGAGAGAATCAATTGACTTTAGAAAATAAAGATAAGGCTGCAGAAATATTAAGAAAAGAGATCAAGAAAAATATGGATCTTCCTTGGTATGTGGATTGGTTTATTGATGTGAATGTGGGCGTAGATCTAAGTGGATTTGAGATTGGGTTTAATTATGGATGTGAAGATATTGTTTTAAAAGAAGAAGACGCTTGTAAGATTTTGATTGAAAATGGAGAGATTGAAGAGAAGGCAGACATAGTTTTCATTGCTGATGGCTACACTAATGAAGAAGAGATTAAAAAGATTGTTTTGGAAGTTATAGATTATGGTGGGGAAAATAAAGGAACTGTAAACGAAGGGTTATTTTCTGAAGAGCCTTTCAAAAGCCATAAGAAGAAATTTAACATTTGGTATTTAGATTCTAAAGGAGAGATTAGTTATGGCAAGGATCCCTACAATCCTGCTTGGGGGAATATGCCTAAGTTTAAAGATGTGGTGAAAGTTTCTAACCAGTGCCCATGGTTTGATTATTTGGTAGTATTGTCTAAAGATCAAAGCTATCGGGCTAATTGTATGATGGGGATGCCTGGGCCTTGTAGGATTAGTTTGAAAGGGGAGAAGTATACTGGAAGGTTAGTGACTCATGAATTGGGACATGGTATTGGGGGGTTGGCGGATGAATATTACAATTATATCGAGAAAAAAGATGACCCTCATGGTTTTGAAGAATTTTATCATGAGTTTCAATTGGGAGAAAATTGCCAGAAGGATATGGGATCTGCTACAGAGAAATGGGGGAACTTGGTTGAGGGAAAGATTGGGTATTATTTGGGGTGTGGCGGAGATTGCGGAACAGGATGTGCTGAATATGTCCGGCCTACTTTTAATAGTGTGATGAAAGCTCAGAACAAGAAATGTGATATTGCTGAAGAGTGTGGGAATGGTCCACCCTATGATAATTTTTATTTGGTGAATACTAAAAAGATCATGAAAGAATTGGAACAGTTTTCTTGAGGTAAGTTTATATAATACAATTATTTAATTTTTAATATGAAAAAGAGTTTGATTGTTGTTTTGTTAATTGTTTTATTTATTTCTTTAACTGCTTGTGATTTGGTTGGTGAAGCAGCTAGACAATCCCCTAAGGCTTACCAAGAGAAATGTTCAGATACTGATGGTGGAATTAATCTGGAAGAAAAAGGGATTACTAAAGGATTGATTTTAGATCGAGATGGAAATAAGAAACCAGTAACTAAAATTGATTTCTGTACTAAAAAAGGAGACTTAGCAGAACATTATTGTAGCAGGGATTTAGTTAAAGGGACTATTGAAAGTTGTTCTGAAGGAAAAGTTTGTGAAGATGGGGCATGCAAAATTGTGGGAGAAACTCCTAAAGAAATGATTATTGGTTGGCAATTCCACGACGACGATGTAGATTATCTTAGCGAAATGATTGATTTGGCCCCAGAATATCATATCAATCATGTAGAACTTTCTCATAACATGGTTTGGCATACCGAAGACATTTTAGATAATCCAGAGAAACAAGTTCAAGTTAATAATTTAATAAACCAAGCCCACCAAAATGGAATAGAACTATTTATCTGGACTCATGAAATCAGTTATCTCCCAGATCAATTTTTTGTCAATGGAAAAACTGATTTAGATAATCCTTTGTTGTGGGAATGGTTAGAAGAAAAATATCACCAACTTTTCCAAGCGATTCCTGAAGTGGATGGAATTGTATTAACTTTTAGTGAAACTAATATCCCCATATATAATGATGACTTAGTTATAACCGAAATGGACAAACCAGAAAGAGTTACAAAGCTATTGAATATTGTTAATGGAGTATGTAAAGAATATGGTAAGAAATTATGGGCTCGAACCTGGGCCGCAGATGAGTGGGTAACAGAAGGTGTAATAGCTGCCGATGAAAATATTTGGGTAGAAAACAAAAACGTTAATTGTGATTTTTGTCCATATGGTGAATATCATCCCAATACTGGAATTTATGGTGATCGAAATCAAATAATTGAGTTTGATTTAAATGGACAGTATTTGGGGAGATCGTGGATTCCTAGTCCTCATCCAGACTTTCTTAAAGATATGATAGATTATGCAAAAAGTAAAGATATAGATGGTTATGTTGGTAGAGTTGGAACGTTTAAACAAGATTGGGAAGGACCATTAGGTACATTAACCATTCCTAACACTCACGCAATAAACACACCTAATGAAATAAATTTGTTTGCATTTACAAAAATCATAGAAAATCCTGAAGCAAATACGGAAGAGATTTGGATGGAGTGGACTAAAAAAAAGTATGGGGAAGAAGCTGCACCACATATTATTTCAGCTTACAAGCGAACATTTGATATCATTAGTCAATTATATTTTATGGAAACTGGAGAAGATAGTAGTTATATAAATATGAATACTCATAGTGCTATTTCTTGGTGGGGTATTTTTGACGACCCAGATAGACCTGAAGGAGGTTATTGGGAAAAAATAATTTCAGACCCTGTTTTTGTTGCTGTTTCAACTGGAGCTAGCTTAGATGAAGAAGTCAATCAAAGATTTGACCCTCTCATTGAAATGACTGAACTTTCTCTTAATGATATTGAACAAGCAAAACCACATCTTACTCCAGCACAATATAATTATTTGAAAGAATCTCTTGAAAGAGAATCGTATGTCTTGAAAGTTTTCAAACAAATAAAGAAAATTTTAATCAGTTACGGAATGGTTGAAATAAACCAAGCGGAAGAATATCAAGAACCCCTCAACACTAACTTACAAGAATTACTTAATTTAGCTGACATTATTGAACAAAAGTTTGGGCCAGATATCATTTTGATTAAGCCCGAAGATATCAAAACTTTTGTTAGTGGTTTTGGTGATCATTGTTCTGATGGGATTTATAATTCTGGTGAAGAGGGCTTAGATTGTGGCTGGACTTGTTCTAATGAGTGTGTTTTTATTGAGAAAGAAGGAGAGTTGACTCAAGATGAGGTTTGGGAAGGAAATATTTTTGTTACTGACAACGTTGAAGTTCCAAAAGGAATTACTTTGACTATTAAACCTGGAACTATTGTTAAGTTTAAACATAGTAGAGATTATAAAAATTTACATACTGTTGGATTAAGCGCATTTGAAGGTGGAATAATAAAAGCAATTGGAACTTCTGAACAACAGATATGGTTTACCTCTGATGCATCAGATCCTATTAATGGTGATTGGAATGGAATATCAATTGGAGATAGTAAAAACAACAATGAATTTAAGCACGTAATTGTAGAATTTGCTCAACTAGGAATCTCTTTTTGGGATTCTTTTGGAACTGTTTCTAATTCAATCATTAGGTGGTCTAATAGTGAAGGGATTTATCTAGAACGTTCCAAAGTTTTAATTGAAAAGAATTTAATTTATGGTGTTGCTTACAATGGAATTGCTCTAGAGAATTTTAATTACGGCGTTGAAATAGAAAGTAATAAAATTATTAATGGCCATACTGCTATTCACGGAGAGGCAACAGAAGCAGTAATAAAAAACAATTTTATTTCAAATAATCAACAAGGAATTACTTTTATGAGTGGAAGTGAGGTTATCATTAAAAACAATATGATTGAAAACAATTCTCAGTATGCTGGAAGCAATCATGATAATACCATTACCAACTTAGAAAATAACTTAATTGTTAATAATAAACAAGGGTTTCTTTGTGAGGAAGGATGTAATCTTATTGCTCACAATAATGCTTTTGAGAATAATGAAGAAGGGAACCTGTTTTTCTGGAACCATGATTCTGCAGATATAATTAATAATTGGTGGGGAACTACAAATAGTGAAGAAGTTGATAGTACTATCCACTCAGAGCAACCTATAAATTTTGTACCCCATCTTATGAGTAATCCAGTAAATTACGAATTGCCTATTTTGGATTTTGTAGATAATAAAAATACTGTATTGGGATACATTCCTGGAGAACCTGGAGATAAATTCTTATACATTTACGATGAAGAAGATGAAACCAGAAAAGTCCTTAAAAAAATTGGAACGGGCCTAGGGTTTGGTTGGTCTTTGGTTTGGGTCGATGGTTACCTTTGGACTGGCAATGCAAATGAAGACATTAAGAAAATAAACTCCAATACTGGAGAAGTTATTGATAGTATTCTTATTCCTGAACTTTCTAGTGCTAGAGGCATAGCTTTTGATGGGACTTATTTGTGGGTTAACGACTTTACTAATAAAGTGGTTTTTCAAGTTAATCCAAATACAAAAGAAATTGTTTCTACTTTTTCAATTCCAGAAATGAAAGGAGGAGCTGGAGCTTCAAGCATTGTTTGGGATGGCGAATATCTTTATCTTAAAAGTTGGACTGAGCCAAAGCTTTACAAAATTGATTTTGAAGGGAATGTTTTGGAAATAATCAACTTTGAGTCCGGAGGATCCGGATTAACTTGGGATGGAAGTTATTTTTGGACTGAAGGAGGAAAAGGCATTGTTAAGGTGAATAAAAAGGGACAGATTGTTGGTGAAATTTACAGGGCCGCAGTAGGGCCTTGGGCAATGGCTTGGCAGCCAGCAGACAATGAGTATGGAGGATATTTATGGAACTGGTATCGGACTAGTGAAATGTGGGATGACGCTAAAATATATCAGATTGAAATCAAAGACGATTCATTACCCGAACCAACTTTGAATTGTATTGGATTTGAAGGATACATTGTACCTCCAGACGAGAAGGATTGCTGTGAAGGTTTAGTTGCTACCGAATGTACTCAACTTTGTTCAAGTATTCCAGAATATTGTTGTGACTCAGGTGAAATGATTTGTTTAGAAGAATAAAATAGCTTTAAATCGTTTCTTTATTTTTAGAAAAAATTTGGATGAAGTGTTAGCGTAGTCGTATGATTGAACTTAACAGACCAGATGTGAAATACATAACGTTTCCCCCAATAATCTTTTAAATATACATTGAAATTAGTTCTTTTATGATAATCTTAGGAGTAGAATCAACTGCACATACGTTTGGAGTGGGTATTGTAGATTCCAATGGGGAACGAGTTCCCCAAGGTTCCAGCAAAGCTAGAACTGAAGGAAAAGTACTTGCTAATGTTTTTGAGAGATATAGCTCTAAAGATATAGGGATGGTTCCTGATGAAGTCATGGAACATCATGAACGTGTTGCTGAAGATGTTTTAGTTAAGGCTTTAGAAGAAGCTAAAGTTTCTTGGAAAGAGGTTGATTTTATTGCTTATTCTGCTGGTCCGGGAATAGATCCGGTTTTGTGGTGTGGGTATCATATTGTTAAAAAATGGGCTTCTGAGCAAGGGAAAAGGTTAATTGGAGTAAATCATTGTGCTGCCCATCTTTCTGTTGGTAAGATGTGGAATAAGTTAGAAAATCCTTGCTATCTTTATGTTTCTGGAGTAAATACTCAGATTATTGTTTCTGAAGGAGGAAAGTATAGGATAATGGGAGAAACATTAGATATTGGTTTAGGAAATATGTTAGATAAGTTAGGTCGAGTGTTAGGATTAGGTTTTCCTGCTGGACCTAAGATTGAAGAATTGGCCAAAAAAGGCAAGTATATCGAATTGCCTTATGTGGTTAAAGGCATGGATACTTCTTTTTCGGGAATATTGACTAAATGTAAGCAACTAGTAGAAAAAGGAATTAATAAAGAAGATCTTTGTTTTTCTGTTCAAGAAACTTGTTTTGCAATGCTGGCTGAGGTTGTAGAAAGAGCAATGGCCCATAATGATAAACAAGAGTTGTTGTTAGTTGGAGGGGTAGGAGCTAACAAACGGTTTTGCGAAATGTTGGAGATGATGTGTCAAGAACGAGGGGCCAAGTTTTACAAGGTGCCAATGGACTTAGCTGGAGACCAAGGAGCAATGATTGCTTGGGAAGGGTATTTGCGTCGTGAGGAATCAGGAGACATAGAAGTTAATGCTCAATGGAGAACTGATGAAGTTTAGGAATTCTGGTTTGTTTACTATTATTGAGTAATGAAATACAAAAAGTTTATAAAGGGAGTAATAGATTTCTAATATAAATGACAGATGATCCAAAAGAGTTAGATTCAAAGGTAGAATTCTTAGATTTATCTATTCCAAGGGAGACTAGACGAACTAGGGAAGATTTACTAGAAGATTTGATGGATCAAACTGATTTAGTTAAAAGTGGGAAGGAAGTTTTGTCTTTGGCTTTAGATTCATTGGATGAGAGAGGATATAAAGTCACAAGGATATGGGCCAAAGATGGAGAGAAATATAAATTAGTAGCGGCAGCAGATTTTCCGTCGGCTTTATTGGAGAAAGAACCTAGTTTTTCTGCCCATAATGAATTATTAGAAGAAATTCTTAAAAGAGAAGGAGAACCAGCTTATTTTTCAGATGTTACTCAAGTAGATTCTTTGATGACTGGACCAATAGATCCGTTAAAGTATGTACTATCAAGATATCCTGAAGCAATTAAAATGATGACTTTTGCTTATTCTAAATTTTCAGATAATCCTGCATTAAGAGATTTTAAAGGACTATTAGTAGTAAATTATGATTTAAATGATTTGAAAGAAATTGAAGTTGAAAAAAATGGTCAACTGAGTAAAAGAGAAGCAATTTACCTAAGGAGCATAGCAAAAAGGGTTGTAGCAGGTAAAGTTTTTGAGACGATAAGATCCAATAGGGAAGAATTAACTGGACTGTATAACCAAAGAAAATTCCACAGTGATTGGGATAGATATATGGATCGGTTTTATTCTACCGGCGAAACTCAAGGACTAATAAACATTGATATTGATCATTTTAAAACAATTAATGATAATTATGGACATTTAGCTGGAGATAAATTTATAGATTGTATGGGAGAATTGCTAAGAGGGATGGAAAGTAGGGACGTTAGACCTTACCGTCAAGGCGGAGATGAATTTGCACTAGTTGTACGGGGAGATTTAGGAACTGTTCGACAGTTAGGTGAAAAAATTCTTGATAGTATTAGAAATATCAATGTTCCTGAAATCTTATCTGTGGGTTCAGCAAGTATTGGAATTGCGATGACTGAACAAGGGATCATGAATGGCGAGGAATGGTTCAAACGAGCAGATAATGCTGTTTATGCTTCTAAAGATAAAGGTCGGAACCAAATTCATGTTTATGGTGAATATGACTCTACTCCTTATTTAAACCTTAATAAACTTTAAAATAACTATCAATTCAAGTCATAAATGAGTGGGCTAAGAGAGCAGATGAAGCTGTGTATATGGCAAAGAAGAATTGTATTAACCAGGTTTGTATATATTGGGAATAATTTCTGAGTTAATAGTTATTTACCGACAGTTTTATAAAGGGAAAAACCCTTTAATTTATTAAGGTTTATCGACGATAAATCAAGGAGATAGATTCCTTATTTTTATTTAAAAAATGGATACAAACCAGACTGAAGACCAGAATGAAAAACAACCGGTTGAGAATCAACCTGTAGTCGAAGACCAAGAGAAGAAGGAAGAATATCAGGCTGCCCAAATTCAAGTATTAGAAGGATTAGAAGCAGTAAGAAAAAGGCCAGGGATGTATATCGGAGACACTTCTGTAAGGGGTCTCCACCACTTAGTTTATGAAATTGTTGATAATTCTGTAGATGAAGCTCTTGCTGGTCATTGTAGTAAGATTAAAATCATTATTCATGTTGATGGTTCTGTTTCTGTAAAAGATGATGGGAGAGGAATTCCAGTGGATATTCATCCAGGATTAGGAATGCCAGCAGTCCAGGTAGCGTTAACAAAATTACATGCAGGAGGAAAGTTTGATAAGTCTTCTTACAAGGTTTCTGGAGGATTACATGGGGTTGGATTATCTGTAGTTAATGCCTTATCTATTGGATTAGAGGTTTATGTTAAAAGAAATGGAAAAATTTATTATCAGAAATATTCCAAAGGTAAACCTTTGGGAGAATTAGAAGTTATTGGTGACACAGAAGAACGAGGAACTGAGATTAAATTTATGCCAGATGGAGGGATTTTCTCTGAAACTGTTTTTCGTTATGATGTTTTAGCCAAACGATTAAGAGAGTTAGCTTTTTTGAATAAAGGGATTGAGATCTCTTTAACAGACGAAAGAGAAGACAATATTAAAAACCAATCCGAAAATGTAGAAAGTGTAAAAAAAGATGTGTTTAAGTATGAAGGTGGAATAAAAGAATTTGTTGAATATGTTGATAAGAATAAGAATCCATTACATGGAGTAATTTATTTTGAGAAAGAAAAGAATGATGTTATGGTTGAAGTTGCTTTGAGGTATAATTCTGGTTATCAAGAGAATGTATTTTCTTTTGCAAATAATATTAATACTATTGAGGGAGGAACACACTTGTCTGGATTTAAGACTGCCCTTACTAGGGTGTTGAATACTTTTGTTAAATCTGTTAATGCTAAAAGTGACGTTAAATTATCTGGAGAAGATGTTAAGGAAGGATTAACCGCAGTTATTTCTGTAAAAGTTCCTGAACCTCAATTTGAAGGACAAACTAAAACAAAATTAGGTAATAGTGAAATTTTTGGAATAGTCAGTTCACTTGTTAATGAAAATTTGGGAATTCATTTTGGTGAAAATCCACAAACAGTAAAAATGATTGTGGGAAAGAGTTTAGATGCTGCTAGAGCTAGAGAAGCGGCTCGTAAGGCGAGAGAATTAACTAGGAGAAAAGGGGCATTAGATGGAGCAGGTTTGCCAGGAAAGCTTGCAGATTGTTCAAATAAGGATCCTAAGAAATGCGAACTATTTTTAGTAGAGGGAGATTCTGCGGGCGGATGTTTTTCTGGTGATACGAAAGTAGCCTTAGTTGATGGACGGAATTTGTCCTTTAAGGAGTTAGTTGATGAAGATAAGAAAGGTAAAAGAAACTTTTGTTACACTATAAAAGATGATGGAAGGGTCGGGATTGAAGAAATTAAAAATCCGAGGATTACCAAGAGAAATGTTGAAGTTGTTAAAGTAATCTTAGATAATGATGAAGAAATTATTTGTACTCCTGACCATAAATTCATGGGCAGAGAAGGGCATTATGTTGAAGCAAGAAATCTTTCTAAGTTGACGTCTTTGATGCCAATCAAAAGACAACTTTCTAAAATAGGAAAAAGAATCACTATCGCAGGATATGAATTGATTTATGATAACCTAGAACGTAGATGGATATTCACTCATCTTTTAGCAGATAAATGGAATATTGATAATGGGGTGTATTCTGGAAACAAGGGAGTACATAGACACCATTTTGATTTTAACAAGTTGAATAATTCTCCAACCAATCTTACCAGATTGACTAAAGAGAAACATTTACAGCTTCATAGAGAACATGTTATTAAGACTCTCCACACAAAAGAAACTATTGAGAAATGTAGACAACTTAAACAAACTAAGGGTTTTAGGGAAATGATGAGTAAACGGATGAAGCAACCACAAACAAAAAAATTACTTAGCGAACAAGCTAAGAAACAGTGGGCAAATCCAAAATATAAAGAATATATGAAACAGAAATTTCTTGATTTTTATAATGGTAATGAGGAATACAGGAAAACAAACAATGAACGTCTTAAGAAATCTCAAGAAGAATATTGGAGTAACAATGAAAATAGAAAAAATCAAGCTGAACGTATTAGAAAATTCTTTAAAGAAAATCTTGGATGTAGGGAAAAGCTCTCAATAAATTCTAAACAACAGTGGAACGATGAAGAATTGTTGAAATGGAGAAGTGAAAAAACCAAAGAACAATGGACTCCAGAGTTTAGAAAGAGGAGAAAAGAGGCATACAATAAGACTTATTTTAAGAAGACGATAAAAGCATTAAGAGATATTTATGATAAAAATAAAAAAATCAATGTTGAAGAGTATGATAAATTTAGAAGAGAAAAAGGAGATAAAACCCTTTTAACTTTTAATACATTTACAGAACGATTTTTTGAAGGAGATATTGAAGAAGCACAAGAAGCAGTAGAAAATTATAACCATAAACCGATTGGAGTAATTCGACTAAAACAAAAAATGGATGTTTATGATATTGAAGTTCCAAATACCCATAATTTTGCATTAGCCTCAGGAGTTTTTGTTCATAACAGTGCCAAACAAGGAAGAAGTAGAAACTTCCAGGCAATATTACCCTTACGTGGAAAGATTTTGAACGTGGAAAAAGCAAGGCTTCACAAAATCATGGAAAATAAAGAAATAATTACTATGATCACTGCCTTAGGTACAGGAGTTGGAGAAGAATTTAATGTGGATAAATTAAGATACGATAAACTAGTAATTATGACTGATGCAGATATTGATGGAAGCCATATTATGACTTTGCTTTTAACATTTTTTTATAGGTATATGAAACCCTTGGTAGAAGGAGGACACGTTTATGTGGCGATGCCTCCTTTGTACAAGTTACAAAAAGGGAAGAAAATAAATTATGTTTATTCAGATAAGGAGAAGGAGAAAGTATTGGGAGAAATGGGAGATGGGGTTGGAATCCAAAGATATAAGGGTTTGGGGGAGATGAATCCTGGACAATTATGGGACACTACTATGGATCCTGAAACTAGGAGTTTGAAGCAGATTAATGTTGAAGATGCGGTGGCAGCTGACCAAATGTTTACTGTTTTAATGGGGGATGAAGTAGCTCCTAGGCGAGAGTTTATTGAAAAGAACGCTAAAGATGTTGTTAATTTAGATGTTTGAATGTGTATATTGCAGTAGATATATAGAAAGATTTTTAAAGGAATCTTGGTTTTTGAAAAAAATGGAAAAAACAATTGAAGAATGTGTAAAAGAAAATAAAGGAGAATTTGCTAAATCTACAGTTATAAATGATAATACTCATTACTATTGTCCTTCAAATATTAAAGGAGACTGTTTTTATCAGAAACACAGTAACAATGTTCCAGATAATAATGGCGACATGAGACCTATTTGTAGATTAAGAATAGCATATGAGAAATCAGACAAATAACTAGAAGAAATTCTTGAATTTATCCGAAAGGTTTTAATATTATTATTAATTGTGGTTATAATAATATATAGTAAGGGGTGGTATCTTACTTTATAATGGAGGAATAAAAAAATGCCAGGTTTTGACAAAAGTTTAGATAAAGAATTGTTTTCGGAATCAGTAGAATTTGAAAAGAGTAGGGTTACTGTTGCTGTATTTGCTTATAATGAAGGGATACCTAAGTTACAAGTGACTAGAGAAAATAAGAATGCTGCAGGAGAGTTTTCTTTTACTAAATTAGGTAGAATGAATAAAGAAGAAGTAGAAGCAGTATTGCCATTAATGGAAAAGGCTAAAGGAAGTCTTTAGTTTTATTTTTTATTAATTTATTTTAAGAAAATGAATATCTTTGTAGGTACAGGAGATGTAAAGTATGTCCCTAGGGAAAAGAGGGCGAGAACAATCCATCCTTTGGTGGGCTGTTTTGTTTCTGTAGTTCTGAATGATAAAGGGGAAGCAATCATGGGCCATTATGGGCCACACCCTAGTTTTGGAGAATTCCATTTTGAAGAAATTAAAAGATTAAAAGAAGAATATAGTCTTGAAAATGTTTGTGGGGCAACCTTGTTTTATTTAGGAAATAATGAAGGATTGGCCTTAACTTTTGATGAGTATCTTAGTTCTAGAGATTCGCTCAAAAATAGGTTAGAAAATTTATTGGATGTTGAGGTGAAAACAAGGACTTATGTTCAAGGATCAGCAATAGAATTAAGTCCAGAAAGAAAACTTGGAGTTGTTTCATTTTGGAACTTGGATTAATTTAATTTTTGTTTGGATCTTTTCTAGCTATTATAAATTAATAAAAGAAAACTTATTTAAACTATAATATTTTTATTAATTAGAAGGTTGATAGATAATGAAAAAGAAAGATAAGTCTATTTATGTTATTGGACACATAAACCCAGATACAGATTCTGTTTGTTCGGCGATTGTCTATGCTCATTTTTTAAAAGAACGACACAAAAAACATGTTATTCCAGCTAGAGCAGGAGAGTTAAATTCTGAGACTAAATTTGTATTAAAAAAATGGGGAGAAAAAGTTCCGATTCGTTTGAAAGATGCAACTGGAAAGAATTTGATTATTGTTGATCACAATGAAATTGATCAATCTATCCCACATATTCGAGATGCTAATATTTTAGAGATTATTGATCATCATCGGATTGGAGATGTAGAAACTATTCATCCAATTCCTTTTGAAAACGAACCTCGAGGAGCGACGTGTGCAATAATCGCAGATAGATACAGTTGGTTTAGGATTCCTTTCTCTAGGAAGATTGCAGGTTTGGCTTTGTCAGCAATACTCTCTGATACGCTATTATTGAAGAGTCCAACTACTACTCCAAAAGATAGGGTGTTGGCAAGAAAATTAGCTAAAGTGGCTAGAGTTAATCTAGAAAAATATGGTAAAGAATTATTAGAAGCAGGTTGTGATTTGATTAATCATAGTGTTAATAAAGTTATTTTGACAGATTTTAAAACTTATAGAAAGGGAAGTAGGAAAATTGGAGTAGGTCAGGTCCCAGTGATTGGTTTTAAGAAAGCGATGGATAGAAAGGAAGAGTTACTAAAGGAATTAGTGAGATTACAAAAAAGAAGTTATTTAGCCCTGTTCTTAATGGTTACTGATGTTTTAGCTGGAGGTACTTATTTGTTCTTTTCTGGAGATGAAGGAGAAATAAAACCTTTGTTTAAGAAGAAGATTGAGAAGATTCCTGGTTTAGATGGGGGAATAATTTATCTTCCAAGAGTTGTTAGTAGAAAAAAGCAGATTCAACCCAATTTGTTGAAGTTGTTGTAATTATTTCTTATATCTTCAAACTAGTAACTTTACTGACACCTTCATTCATAGAAACTCCATAAAGGTTATCAGCTTCAGAAATCACAGAATCATTGTGAGAGATGATAATATATTGGGCCCTATCTGCATAAGCCCTAATTAGCTTTGAAAGGGTTTCTGAGTTATGTTTGTCAAGGGCAGCATCAATCTCATCTAAAATATAAAATGTTGCTGGTTGATGTTCTTGAACTGCAAAGATAAATGAAAGGGCAGTTAGAGTTTTCTCTCCACCTGAAAGAGATTTAATGTCCATGAATCTGTTACCTGTTATTCTTACTTTAATAGTTAATCCATTTTCAAAAATATTATTTGGGTCTTCTAATTCTAAATGAGCTGTTCCTTTTTTGAACAGACGAGAAAATACTTTCTTAAAATTATCATTAGCGTGTTTAAATGTAGTTAAGAATTGTTCTTTCTTTTTTGTTTCTATTTCACCCATGAAAGACATGATCTCTTTGTGTTCCCCATGGAGGCTGTCTTTCTTTTCAATGAGTTTTTCATATTCTTCTTCCACTTTTTCATAGATCTCTAGGGCTTTCATGTTTACTGCAGACATCTGAGTTAACATTACTTCAAACTTACTAATTTCTTTTCTAAGTTCTTCTTCAGATTTGTTCTTGAGAAGAGGAGCATTTTTGTACTGTTGAAATTCTTCATTAATGGCAGCAAGTTTGGCTTTTACTTCAGCATTTCTTAAGGATATCTTGTTGATCTCAATTTCATTACCTCTCATTCTTTCTCTAAGGATTTCTACATTTTTATCAAGATCATTAGTTTGATTGTTTAATTGGTCTCTCTTGTTGAAAAGTTCTCGGTATTTGGTGTAGAACTGAACGCTTTCTTTTTCTTTTTCAGTTAGTTCTTTTTCTTTTTTGTTAGTTTTTTCAGATAACGTTTTAATCTCTTCTTGGAATTGAGTTTCTTCTTTATCATGTTGTTTGAGAATTGTTAGGATTTTTTCTTTTTCGGGAGCAATAAGTTCATCTACTTGAGTAGAGATATTTTTTAATTCACTTTTAATTGAAACGATTGTTTCTCTTCCATTTTGTCTAGTTTCTTCAAAGGCACTTAGTTGTGCCAAGAGACGAGGATTTCTTAATTCAGTAATTTTAGAACGTAAGATCATCTTTTTTGATTTTAATTCTGCCAATCCTTTATTGGTAGAAGAGATGGTGGATTGGAAATTTTCTAATTTCTTGTCAACTTCTTTGAGGTTGTTAGTTAGTTCTTGTTTTTGATCCTTAGAAGCATCTAAATCAGTGTTGTCAAGATGAAGGGTTTTTTCAAGTTTAATTATTTCTGCTTCTAGTTCTGATTTTTTATTTCTAAGGAAAGATATCTCTTTTTCATTGGCTTCTCTCTTTACTTCTGCTGCTGAAACTACAGATCTTAATCCAGAGATTTCCATTTCTACTTTATCTAATTCCTCTAAGGTGTCTTTTTCAACAAATCCAGAGTTTCTCCGAGACTGTCTGAATCCTCCTCGCATTACTCCGCTACCTTCGGCAACATCTCCTTCAAGGGTAGCCATTTTAGCTTTTCCAATTCCTACTTTTCTGGCGGTGTCGATGTTGTCTACAATAAGAGTGTTACCAAAGACATAAGAGAATGCTTTTTTGAATTGGGGTTTGAATTTAATTAAATTAATAGCAAAATCATGAACTCCTGAAGTGGAGAGAAGATTCTTTTCTTGAGGAGAAACTTCTTTGAATCTTATTTTATTTAAGGGGATAAAAGCGGCAGATCCCAATTTGTTAGATTTAAGATACCTGATACATTCAGCAGCAGTTCTATCATCTTCAACAACAAGGAATTGAGTTTTTCCTCCGGCTGCAGTTTCTAACGCTAAAGAGAATTTACGATTAACACTTCCTAATTCTGCGACAGTACCATAAACTCCTTTGAATTTCTTTTTGTTTTCTAAGATTCTTCTTACAGCCATATTTCCAGCAAGACCTTCTCTAATTGAGGCTGCTTTAGTACCAAGTTTGGCTTGTTGTTCTTGTAAGGAAACTAATTTTTTTCGAGCATTAGAAAGTTGGGAAGCAAAACTTCCATCTTGATTAATGCTATCATTAAGTCTAATGGTAGTATTTTTAAATTCAGATTTTTTGTTTTTAAGATCTTGAATCTGGCCTTTGTTTTGTTGTTCTACTTCTTTAACCTTTTTGATTCGATCATCAATGGATTGAAGGTGATATTCTATCCGGTCTTTTTCTCTAAGAAGTTCTTGTTGTTCTTGTCTTATTTTTTGGACTTCTTCTTGTCTTGTTTCAATTAATTTATCCTTATCTTCGATCTCTTTTTCTAATTCTTGAGAAGTTTCAATCTTGTGTTTCTTTTTGAATTGTTCTATTTGCTGAATAATCTGTTGTTGCTCTTTATTTCTGAATTCGAGTTTTTTCCCTAAGTCTTGTTGTCTTTTATTGGAAGAGTCAGTTTTTTGTTCAATCTCTTTAATTTCTTCCTTGAATTGGAGTTTTCGTTGTTTTATTTTTACAATTTCATCCTTTAAAGTAGAAATTCTTGTTTTGTCTTTAGCTAATTGAACCTTAAGGTCTTCAATTTGACGATGAACTTGGAGTTGTTGAGTTTCTCCTTTAGTTTCAATTTCTTTATTGAGATTTTGAATCTGTTGTTTTTTAGAATTTAAATTTTCTTTGTGTTTTTTGATCTTTTCTTCTGCTTTGTTTATTTTTTCTTGGAATAAGTTAGTTTCTTGATCAAATTTATCTTTTTGTTTGGTTTTTTCTTTTATTCTTATATTAAGATAAGTTGCTTTATTGGAACTTACTTTGTCTTTTAGCTCCTTAAATTTGAGGGCTTGGTCGCGATCTTTCTTAAGTTCTCTAAGATAAGTAGAACGTTCCTTGAGGATAATTCCAGCGCTATTTAGTTTTTCGTCAACTTTTCCTAGTTCTAAAAGTGCCTTTCGTTTTTTTTCTTCGTAATGGGAAATATCTGAGATTTCTTCAATGATTTTTCTTCTTTCAACAGGAGGCATGTCAACAAATCTGGTGATGTCTCCTTGTAAAATGATGTTGTAACCATCTGGGTTGATTTTGGCTGCAGAGAGGAGATCGAGAATTTCTGTCCTAGTTCTTTTTTTACCATTTATTTTGTAAATTGATGATCCAGATTTAGTTATGGTTCTATTGAGAACAATTTCTTTTTCTTTTTCAGGAAAGATATGGTTAGAATTGTCAAAAACAATTTCTACAGATCCTTGTTTGGCAGGGGTTTTTTTCTTTCCACCATTGAAAATAAGATTGGCAGCTCTTTCTGCCCGCATAGATTTTGCAGATAATCTTCCTAGAACAAAACAAATAGCGTCTCCGACGTTGCTTTTTCCTGAACCATTTGGACCAAGGATGCAATTGTATTTTTCTCCCATCAAAACATCAGTTTTATGGGCGAAACTTTTGAATCCATGAATTGTCAAACGGTTTATCTTGGTCATTAGTTATTCCTCTTTTCTGGGTTTAAAGAGTTTATTTTGTGTTTATAAAGTTTGCGGGTTTGAGATAAATTCCTCAGAAAATTAATAGAAAAAACTACGAATCGCTCTTGTTTTTTGCTTTTTTTCTTACTAATTTGCTAGCAAGATGTAGTGGTTCGGGGAGTTTGTGGGGGTAAACTATGGTTTGTTGGATTATTTTTAGAGTAGTTCCTAAAGAAATTTTGTTTCCAGGAGAGATGTAAATTGGAAGAGCGTGTTCTTTGGTTTTAACTTCAAAACCAAGGAAGTCTCGGTTTAAGTAAACTTTTCCTTGTTCTACATTTCCAATGGGAAGTTTTTGAGTGATACCAATAGTAGGAATATTTAATGCTAAACCCAAGTGAGAAGCGATTCCTAGTTTTCTGGGATGAAGAATTCCAGACCCTTCAATTAATAGAAGTTCGGGTTCTAAATCTAATTTATTAAATGCTTCGATAATTGCAGGCATTTCTCGGTAAGCTTGATATCCAGGTTTGTGGGGAAGAGGATCTGGTAGGGTGGCGTATTTCTTTTCGATGATATTGAAAGAAGGAAATTCACAGACTACAACACAAGCTAGAAGAGAATTGTTTATTTGATGACATTTAGCTCCACCAATGGTTTTTATTTTATTAAAGTCATCTTGGGTTGAAACTTTGGATGCTAGTTTGTACTGTTCTTTTTTTAGTTCTAGTACTTCGATTTTAATTCACCTGTTTTGAAATATAGGTTATAGTGTATAGTTGATATTTATAAATGTTTTGTTACTTTTAAGTTATAAATAAAATAAAGATTAAAAACAAAAGATAACTAAACACGTTCAATTCTATGTACAACTACACGTTTGGCTTTGAAGAATTTCTTGGAGAACTTTCCAACTACTTTTGGGTCGAAGGTCTTGCAACTAAATACATCAATGAAAGCTCGGTCCCAGATCTCATCGAAGTGTCCTACAATTGAAGAGGTTTCAATAAACTGCATCATGGAATTTCCCCTTAGATTTTTATGGCCGAAACGTTTAACCATAGTTGGACCCATTCGTTTCATGTTGATGACTATACATAATTCTTTTACAAACTTTTTAATTACAACTGAGCTTTTTATTAAAGATTTATCACAACCATGTAAATCAATACTTGCAGATCTTCCCCACCAATCTTTTTTTACCATTTTATCTTAATAAATTGTTGAGATATATAAAGTTATTTTTTTTGTTGGGAACATGGAAATGTTTATATAACCTAAACAATTATTATCATAATATTAAAAGAGGATGTTAAATTGAAATTAAGAGAACAAGATAGACATTTTTTATGGTCATTAATGGCAGCTATAGGTGTAATCTTTGTCTGGAAAGGATTATGGGAAGGCCTATATGAAATTCCTTATTTTGGAGATCCATGGGTAGCACTCTTTGTTGGTTTAGTTATGTTAACTTTCTCAGGTATTATATTTAGAGAATTTGATCCCTTAGGCAGTATTGAAAAATCTACTAATAAAGTTATAAAATTTATTCACAAACATCCTCAGAGCCATGAATATCAATTAAAGTATTATGATCAGTTTAAGAAAAAAGATATTTTGATTAAAGGAAATCGATTAAAAGGAATTGAGAAGTCTACCTTGATTGTTAAGAGTGAAGAGGGTGAAATTTTCATTCCTTCTCATCGTTTAAAAGAAGTTTTACATAAAGGAAAAACTTATTGGAGAATGTAACTAAGATGGCCTTAAATATCCCTTGGTATAAACTACAACAGTACTTTTGGTCTTTGTTTGGCGTATTAGGAATAGTGATGTTTTGGGCTGGAATCTGGGATGGAGTAGGGTCATTATATTATTTACAACCCCCATTGGTTAGTCTTGCTTTTGGATTATTTATTCTAATTGTTTCGGGAGTAATATTCAAAGAACTTAATCCTTTTGGGAAAAGTGGTAAGAAAATGATTGTTGCAATTCATAAGGTACGTACTCATTCTAAGAGGCATCAATTTCATTTCAAATATTTTGATAAGATTAAAAATAAATATTTATTAATTAGTGCTAGTAAGCTTAAAACTATTGAAAAAGATGCCTATTTAATTTTGAAAGATGGTGGGAAAGAAGTTATCATTCCAGTTCATAGAGTAAAAGGAATTCTACACCAGGGAAAGGCCTGGGATCATAAGAAAGAAGCATCAAAGAAAAAATGAACAAGAAAGGAATAAGTCCATTAATTGCAACTTTATTGTTAATTTCATTTGCGGTAGCTTTAGGTGTAGTAATTATGAATTTTGGACAGGCTCAAGTAGAATTAGAAGCAGAGTGTACAATTAATATTGGTTTGCAGTTTGCAGAGATTGAGGGAAAAACGCAGATGTGTTATGATCGGAGTAAGGAAGAGATATTCTTTGTAGTAGAAAATGGAGTGAATATTAAAGTAGAGGGTTTGGTGATTAATGTTATTGGGACTAAACAAGTACAGACTTTTGATTTTGATGATGCTAAGATGGATAAGGCCGGAGCTTATCTGAAATATGTTCCATTCTCTTTAGCTGAAGGGGGAGAGATTCGACAGATTAAGGTAGTTCCAAAGGTAATTATGTATGATGAAGAAGTTATTTGTCAAGAGAAATTTATTTCTGTAGATGAGTTGAGGGATTGTTAAGACCTAAACTTTTTTAACTATTAAGATAATTCTTTAGGTATGGAAATAGAAATTGATCTTAATAAGTCTGTAGAAGAGAATGCAGGGATTTATTTTGAGAAGGCTAAGAAGCTGAAGAAGAAACTAAAGGGTGCGGGAGAAGCTTTAGCTGAAAGTAAAAAGAAACTTGACAAATTGATGAAAGAGGAAGAGAAGTTCTTTGAAAAAGAAGCTAAGAAAGAGAAAAAAGTTGATCGGAAGAAGGAATGGTATGAAAAGTTTCATTGGTTCTTGTCTTCAGAAGGATTTCTTTGTATTGGGGGGAAAGATGCAACTTCTAATGATATTGTTGTAAAGAAGCATACAGAAAAAGGAGATCTTGTTTTTCATACTGATATGGCTGGTTCACCTTTTTTTATTGTGAAGGATGGAGAAAATGCTGGTGGAGAAACTTATTATGAAGCTGCTCAAGCTACGGGGATAAATGCTCGGGCTTGGAAATTAGGAATGAACACAATTGAAGTGTTTTATGTAAAACCAGATCAAGTGGTAAAAGAATCTGGTTTGAAGAAAGGAGCGTTTATGATTTATGGAAAGACTTTGTATATTCATCCGAAGTTAGAAATGGCGATTGGTTTATTGGAATCTGGACAGATAATTGGTGGGCCAGTAGAAGCGATTAAATCTAGGACTGAGAAGATTATTTTGGTTGTTCCTGGAAGATTTAAGAAAAGTGATCTTGCTAAACAGATTAAAAAGAAGTTAAAAGGCGGAGATCTAGATGAGATTATTAAATTCCTTCCTGCTGGTGGCGGAGAGATTAAGAGGAACTAAACTTCTTTTTGTTGTTTAAATCTACCTTGGTATTTGGCTTTCCCTTTAGTTTTCTGAAAAATGAATTGGCAGATTTTAGTACCAGCATGCAGTCTTAAAGGTCTGTGGCTTAAGTTGGCAATCTCTAAGACTTGTTGGTTATCGATCCCTGGTTGCATGAAACTGGCAGTGATGTGGACCATAAGGCCTAATCGAGCGAATCTAGAACGTCCTTCTAACCAACCACAAACATTATCTCCTAGAGTGATTCTTTCTTTTGTAATTCCTAAGATGACTTCTCCTGGTTTAATGGTGATGGAATCTTTTCTTATACTTTTAGAAATCTTTTGATAATCAGAATGTTCAGTAACATCGTAGATTTTTCCTTTAGTGAATGTACGAAATTGGTTATCTAAGGTTAGGTCAACAGAACCAGGACCAACAGCTTTTTTATCGAAAGGAGTGATTTTAATGTTTTTATTTTTGATTTCTTTAAGGATTTCATTTCTGGTTAAAATTGCCATGGCTATAAGGACTCTTTTTGTCTATTTAAAGTTTACTCAGTTATTCTTGCGGGATGAATTGTACCAATTCGAATTATAATTCCTTCTATGTTGAGTCGATGTTGGTTGTCCCTTATCATCCTGGCGCAAAGTTGATTAATTCTTTCTAGTTTCATTTTCTATTTGCGGTGAGGCCAAGAACCTGTTTAGCAATCCAATTGGCTTTGTCTTGTGACCAAGCAGGATGTTTTTGCAGGATCTCTTGTTCCAGTTTATGTAGTTCTTCCATTTTTATTTTGTATTTCTTTGAGAGTATAATTATACTTGTTGTAGAAGTATCTACTACAGTTATGGTTGTTTATAAATTTAGAAATATTTTAATTACGATAAGAAAAAACGTCAATCCCCATTCTAGTGAGGTTCTTAGTAAGATTATGTAAAGGTAAGCCAACTACATTTGAATAACAACCATCTATTTTTGCTACAAAAATTGCCCCTAACCCCTGCATTCCAAAAGCACCAGCTTTATCCAATGGTTCTTCTGTAGCAATATATTTTCTAATTTCTAAAGGCGATATTTTTCTTATTTTAACTTTAGAGATCTCATAATCAATTATTTCTTTTTTTGTCTTAGCATCAATGATAGCAACGCCAGAATAAACTTTTAAAGTTTTATTGGATATTTTTTCCAATATCTTTTTGGCATTGGTTTTATTGTGCGGTTTACCAATAACTTCTTTGTTTAAAACAACAAAAGTGTCTACTCCAATCACGATCCCTGATTTTCTTCTTTCTGCTACTTCTTGGGCTTTTCCTCGTGCTAAAAACATTGCTAGTTTGTGAGGAGGAAGTTTTAAAGTCATATCTTCTTTATACTTACTAGGGACTATTTTAAACTTTAAACCAATCTGTCTAAGTAAATCGTGCCTTCTTGGACTTGTGGATGCTAAGATTATTTGTTTCATTGTTTTAAATGATTTTATTTGAGTTTATAACTTTTGTTGTTAATCTTCATTTAGTTTTTCTTCCATTTTTATTCTTCTAGTATTTTCAATTCTTTTCAATGTCTCACTTTGGGACCCAAAGCAATCTTTTATGTTGTAAATAGTTCGATGTATCCACCATGGCCCAGTCGTATTGTTTCCACAAAGTACAGGTTCTGATTTCACACCAATGGTATATGCGTAATTGCTAACAATTTCAGAAACTCTTCTAATATATTGGTGGGGAAATTTCATAATCTCCAGAGCAAGGTTTTTGCAAAGATCTTCATCGCGAGAATAAAAATTCTTAGTCTGAACTTCCCACCATTCTTTTAAATTAATATTTTTAGAACTTTCATCTCTTGTTGCAACCCGGTCATGTCCACCATATTTATTTGGAACATAATTTGAAATGAAAGGACCAGTACATTTTCGATTATAATTTAATTTTAATACTTGCTCAGAATCTTTTGTAGCAATGATTGAAATAACATAATCATTATGCCAAAAACCAGAACCATTATAATATTCATAATGTTCCATTTCAACAATACTACAATTATCTTTTATCTCAGTCAATAATTCTTCTAACTTTTCCATTTTTATTTCATCTGTATTTATCAAAATAATTAGCCTTTGCAACTAGTGTAAAATGTTCCTGAATGTTTCCAGTAATCACTATTGCATCCATAACAAATACTTTTCATTTCTTTCCAAGCATTCAGCATATTGTTAACTTTCAAAGTTAGGCTGTCTAAACAAGATTCTATATTTCCATCAGTAACTTCTAATTCTGCAGCAAATTTTATTATACTATTAGTACTTTCACAAAGTCTATCCCCATGCCCTGCCATTTTTCCAGTTCTCTTGGCAAGTTCCGAAACCTGTTGCATTCCTTCTATCCCAAAGTTTTCTAAAATCTTTGGACTTTTTTCTGCCAACATTGTTCCAGGTTCATGAGACCCCATTTCAGGGCCATAGTGATGTCCCCAAGGACCAGAATATTTTGAAAGTTCTTTACATTCATCCGCAGTCGTTAAATATCCTTCTAGTCCACAAGGAACAAGAATCTCTGGAGAACATAAAAGCAAATGCTCGCCCACATATTTTCTTTCTTCAATCACTTCAACTCCCTTCTTAATCACTGACTCCAAGACCTTAGGGTTTTCAATAGTTCCCAGTCTTTCCGCTAAGAGAAAACGAAACTCAGGAACACCATTTTCTCTTAACAAATTCCCTACTTTCTCAATTTCCATTTTAGTTTTCCCTCTAATTCTTATAATGAAAATTTCTAGCTGCGAAGTAGCAGTTACGGGCTAGTCTTTGGTAGTTGGCTCTCGCTCGTGGATTTTCTTCAGTAAGGTATTGTTCTCTTCTCAGATCCCCTGCTTCCACAGTTAGTTTACTTTTCAAGCTGTTGTTGTTTGTTGCTTTTACTCCTTTGAATAAATTTTTCACTCTTTGTTCCATGTCTTCGTTTTGTTTCATTTTTCATTTCCTCCGTTTATCTAAAACCCTTTTTTCAAGTAAGCCCCCAGATTATAATCCAAGGTTCCTTCTTTTCCTGTTTGGGTTATGTCTGCAGCAACCCCTGCTTCAAAACCATTCTTCGCTAGTCCGAGTCTCACTCTTTCGGTGCTAAAGACATGCCCTTCGTTGTTGAAAATATTAGTTGTTTCAAGTTGAGCGGCAAAGTTTAGGTCAGAAGTTAGTTTTGGTCTGTAACTAGTTGAAGTTATGAGATTATAACTTGGATTCTCTTCCAAGCTAGTGGCTAGAAGAACAACCGTGCTCAAATCTTTCCATCTCCCCATATATTGTGGCCCGGCCATTATAACCAACCCTTTAGCCGGAGTGTATTGAGGTACCAAGGCCGCACTAAAGCCTTTGCCAAGAGATTGGTAAATATCTAAGAAAGTTAGTGAATTGGAATTGTTTTCGTAATCCACTCCCACTCTTGTTCGTGCTAAGAGACCCGTGTTCTCAGCCACATTTCCAAAGAGCTTAACATCCAAGGTATGTGCTTTATTACCAACCATTAACTCAACTGCTCCCTCTGCTTTTGCAGAAAAAGGAGAAGCCAAAGTTACAGCAAGTGCTAATGTTGCTAGTCCTTTCTTTAATTTTTGTCTCACTTTAGTTTCCTCCAGCTTTGCGCCAAGAAGACTAATTTTTTACTTTTTATATCAAATCTTGTTGTAGAATCCACTACAACAGAAAGATTTAAATAAATGAGATATATTTTGTTTATTATGGCAAGAACGGAAGAAGTGTTGGCGAATTTGGGGTTTTCTCCAAATGAAATTAAAGTTTATGTGATGTTGAATAGCCATGGGCAGAGTAAGGCAGGTAAAATTTCTAAATCAGCCAAGATTGATAGAAGTAGTTGTTATAATTCTTTAAAGGGTTTAATTGAGAAAGGATTAGTTAGTTATGTTTCAATTGGGAAAATAAAATGGTTTCAATCAGCTGGTCCAAAAAAATTATTACAATACATTAGAGAACAAGAAGAAGATGTTAAAGAGATAATTCCAGAGTTAGAAGCTCAACACAAGATTAGTAAAGTTCAAGGACAGGTACGATTATTTAAGGGGTTAAAAGGTGTAAGAACAATCCTTCAGGATATTCTGAGGGAAGGTAAGGGAGAGAATATCGTTTTTGGTAATGAGTCACAGCTGGAAGAGAGAATGCCAGCTTACCAAAAACAATTTGTTCGTCAATTAAAAGAGAATCAGATTTCTGTTAGAGAAATTGTCAGAGAAGATCGTGCTAATAAGACTTCTGATCCCAAAAGAACTAGATATGTTTCTAAGAAAGTTAAAAGCCCAGTAGTAACAAATATTTATGGAGATAAGATTGCTTTGATTATTTGGACAGATGAACCTGAAGGGGTAATAATTGAGAATGAAGCTGCCGCTCAATCTTATCGAAGTTACTTCGAGTTCATGTGGGCGCATGCTAAGAAAAAATAAAAAGAAAATTTTTTATCTGATGTAGTTGGTTACTCTTGCATCGATGGTGTAATCCGGGAAGCTTTCTGTTAGGATTTCTCTTACCAATTCGATTGGCGGAGCTCCAAAGCTTCCACTAGTTCCATATGTTTCGATGGTCTTGTTTTGGCGGTTTATGTCTAGGATTCCTCCACCAAGAACTTCCATCTGGCTGTTGGGGGGTAATCTTTGTCTATATACTTTGGCAATACTCGAGTGGTAGTTAAATGGCAAAGATACCAAGACATTGGTTTGTTTTTCTCCGTTGGTTACTTGGGCAACGATGTATTTTTCATCCCTGCTGTGTTCTACAATTGCTTCTAGTTTCATTTTAGTTTCCTCCCTAAGTTTTTTTTGTTTTTGGAGGAAAGAAATCATAAACATCTGCGGGAGAGAATGCTACAACAGGTAATTTTTTAAAGAAATCTGATTGCTAGAAGTTATTGCCCTTATCGTCTAGTGGATAGGACACAGGCTTGCGGTTGAAGAAAAAGCAGAAAGCCTGTAACCGGGGTTCGAGTCCTCGTGAGGGCATTTATGATTCTTGAACTTCTGTTAATTCTTTTTGAAGTTGTTTGAGGAATTGGTGAAGAAAGGGGGTTCTTTTCTTGGCTAATCTCTTGGCAGCCGAAGTGTGGAAGTTTACTTTCATTAGTCTAGTATAAAAGAAATCTATTGCTGATACTTTACTTCCAGGGAGTCTTTGTTTACAAAAGGGATCTTCTAAGTCATAGAATCTTCTTTGCATTTGACCGGTGGAAGAAAAGGTTCTCATGATGGCAATTGCTCCAGTGATCTCTAACCGGTCGGCGTCTTGTATGATCCGTGATTCTAGCAGGGCTGGTTGAATCCCGTTGGAATAGGAGTGTTCTTCAATCGCTTGCATCACTAAGGGGATTTTCTCCGAAGGGTAATCTAGAGTTTCTAAGATCTCTTTGGCTACTTGTGCACTTTCAGTGGCAGCCAATTTCGAGAGAGGATCGTTTTTAGGATAGATTACGACGTCATGGAACAGGGCTGCGGGGATGATGACTTCTAGGTCTCCTCCTTCGATAGAAGCAATATATTCAGCATTAGCTAAAACTCTAAGAGCATGACCGAAGTCATGCGAAGAGTCTTCTTTGCTAATGCGTTCTCTTGCTTTTTTAATCAGTTTCTGTATCATCGTTTTCAATTTCTTCATCTAACCATTCACTGAACTTTCCCGATTCGAAAAGTTCATTCCATTCGCCAACGTGGATACCAAAGTACTCTAGATCTTCTTCCCAGAGAATGCCGTATTCTTTATCTTCTTCACAAAGATGGGTCCTGTACCCAGAGACCAGTTTTTCTATGTTGGTTACGGCTACCTTAAACGCCTGCTTATCGGAATTGCCGTCAATCTTTAGCTGGCTGTATTTATCTGCGGCATGAAACTTAAACATCCAGTAGACTAAGTCATTGTTTTCTTGGAATTCATAACCCATGGCCCGATTTTTATAACTGACTGAGGGACCAAAAGTAAACTCTGGTTCATGTTCATATTGGCCAGCTATCTCTCTCCAATTGTATTGGTAGATCTCTCCACAAAACTCCAACAACTCTTTTCCTACTTCTTCCCCCAAGAGTTTGTCTAAGCGAACTTCAAATTTTTGCATATATCCCGGTCTGAGAGCCTCCGCTGCTTCACGGGAAATTTGTTCCTCTTTAACTTGGGCCAATTCTTCTAAAGTTTTTATTAATTTATCCATTTTAATCACTATTTACTGAGGGATCTAGAAGATACTTTAACTTTCTTATTGAAAAAGTTGAAATATTTACAAAAGTTTTATAAAATAGTTAAGAATATCAATCATCAGATGAAACTTAACCAGTCAGAAAGGAAAGTTCTCTCTTTGTTAGAGCAAGACGGTAGGTTGCCGGCAACTAGGATTGCAAAGAAGACCAGATTATCTACTGAAGGGGTGATTAAGGTAATCAAGAGGTTAAGCGATAGGGGAGTTATTCAAAAGTTTAATACTAAGATAAATTATTCTCGGATGGGGTATCGGCTTTATCCGGTTCATATTAAGCTTGCCAAGCGTAATGAAGAGGTGATTGGTAAGATAACCGAAGTGATCAAAAAGCATTTTTCTTGTACCTGGCACATCTTCTGCGAAGGAGAGTATGATCTTTTGTTAAGTTTTAAGATTTTAGAAGAGAAGGATAAGGAAGACATGGAAGAGATGTTGGGGGAATTGTCTGAATACATCTTAGAAAAAGATATTTCAGTGGTGCTGTACGCGTTGGAGATAAACAAGTCTTTTTTACCCAAAAAGGAACCAACTGTTTTGATGATATTTGATTTCAAGGCAGAACGAATACATCTTAAAACGGAAGAGTTTAAGATGATCAGTTTACTGAAGAAAAATTCTAGAGAGACCATCTTGAATCTGGCCAAGCAACTCAAGGTGACGCCGAGGGTTGCCATGAATAACATAAAGAAGCTACAGAAAAGTGGAGTGATCTCTGGTTTTAAGACTAAGGTGAACATGGCCGCTCTTGGATATCAACCCTGTACGGCTTTGATGACTATAAATAAATGTAGTAAGAAGGAATACGACTTGTTTATCAGTTACTGTAAACAAACTAAGGGGATCCATTACTTTCTTAGGCAGTTGGGAAAATACGATGTAGTATTAACTTTTGATGTGGAGAGTATACGTGATTTCTATGAGCTTATTGATAATTTGAGAGACAGGTTTCCATTTATTAGGAAGATAACTACGTTGGTAGAGAAAAAACCCCATATTTTTTAATGGGTTTGAATGATGTGTATTATTTGGTGGAAAAAAAATAGTTTTTAGGTTTCTATTTTGATTAATTTTTTATTTCTTTAATCCTTTCAACCAAATCCAGATCCAAGCGATTCCAGAACCGAGCATTCCCAAAGCCATATCTTTCTGAGCATCCCATTGGTCACCTTGCATTCCAAGATAATGGGTGCCAATAATTTCGCTCCGAGTTATTAGGAGGTACAAATATTCAATAACTTCAAAAGATCCTTTCAAAGCAGTTATGGCTAAGAAAGTTAAGAACAATCCCCAGAATCCTTTAACTTTAAGTTTCTTAGAAATAAATTCATAACCAGGGATGAAAAACAATAATCCGAATAAGAAATGAATTACACGATCATAATGATTTCTAGAAAGTTCAAAGAAATCTCTGATTAAATTAAATAATGGTACGCCGGAATAACTGTAATGGCTTCCAATTGTGTGAAGGATTAGAAATGTAAAGAGTAAAGTGTAACTGAGATTAGAAAATTTAAATTTAGGATAAGTTGTGATTAAAAGAGAAACAAAAAGAACTGTAAGAATATTTTCTGCAATCCAAACTCCACGATATAATGGAGAGATGGCCACGATAATCCAAAATACTAGAAATATGGTGAGAAGGATCTTAGGATAATTCTTTTTACTAAACACATTTTTCATAGAACAAGTAAATAATAAGAGTTTAAAAGGTTATCTTAAGGACTAACCGAACTTCAAAACTTTAATTTCTTTTATTCTTTCTTTTACATAAGAATCTTTAAGAATTTCTTTTACATGTTTTTCTAGTTCAACGTGTTTTCGGGGAACTTTGGCCATAACCCTTCCAGTTTGTTCAAAGGTTTCTTTGTTTTTCTTTTTGAAGTCTTTGACAAACTCTTCCATCTTTAAGGGAGGGCCTGATCTAATGAAGAAAGGTTCAATCCTTCTTTTTTCTGTAATAAAATAGAAGATAGCTTTTCCTTTTTTATTCCAATCCCAGTCAGCTTCGGATAACTCAAAATCTTTAAGTTGTTTCTTTAAGAATAGGAATGCTTTTAGAAATTTGGTACCAACAACATCTTCTTTACCCTTTTTAGGAGAAACTTCAAGATAGATAAGATTGTGTTTGGTATTTTGTTCTAATTTTTTGAAAGTAATGGTTTCTTTCTCAAAGGATTTTAAACTTGGTTTTTTGAGATATTCTCTAGCTTTTTCTTTGAAGAGAAGAAATTTTTCTAATGACATGGCTGCGGCAGCATTCCTGTTTTTATCAACAGGATCAACGATAATCAGGGGAGAATTTAATTTTGATCTATTGATGTTGTGAAGTGCTTGGATTTTGTTTTTGTAATGTTTTTCTAAGTCAAAAATATCTCTGTTTTCCCAATGGAGAGATTTCTGGAGCAGAGTTTTAAATGAGCCATAATGGGTAGTAAGAATTTCCAAAATATATCCAGAGAAACCAGTAATGTAGGATTCTGCGCCATAAAGTTTGTTGGCTTTGCAGAATTGTTTTACCAATCTAATCTCGTCAGTAATTTTGCTAGCATTCTTTTTAACCCATTTTGAATGGAGGGGAGAAACATCAGTGATATTAAGCGCTTGCTGGGCGTTGGATATCTTGAGAATAGGAACAATTTCAAATTCTATAGTTTGGTATTTTATTTGGAAGTAATCTCTTGAACCATGAATACGTTTTCTTTTAGGAAATAGTTTTTTGATTATGGGATCAAGAAGATCAGATAATCCTGCAGAATTGTTCTTATGTTTTGAATAGTTAAATTGAACGAAGATATCTATATCATGGTTTCCAGAAAGCCAAGTATCTTTAGCGCCAGAGCCTCCTAAAATGGCTTGGGCTTGAAGAGGTTTTAGTTTAGAGTTCAGTTTATTAAGAAAAGTAGAAATGATTTTAGAGAACTTTTGTTGTTCTTTCTTGGTAGGCTTGATTTTCTCAAGAACTTTGTTAGTAATCTCTGACATCTGAATAGGAAATGAGTATATTTATATTAATGTTTTGGGATTAAATTTCCTTGAATTCTCTTTCAATGGCTTTTTCGATGATTTTTCCTTCTTTTTCTAACTCATGGAAATCCTTAATAATCCAACGCTTGATTTTTTTTTCAAATAAGGCAACTACAATAAGAACTCCAACCATCGATGAAATGAAGACCATGGAAAGATTCACTTCACCAGAGAAGAGGTCACCACCAAAAATTGAAAGGATAACTATCTGGACTGAAAAACCTAAGGTAGAAAAGATATTGAAATTTCTGAACTTCATATTAGTTAATCCTGCACCAAAACTTACTAAATCATTGGGAAATATCGGGGCTAAACGGGCTAAGAGAAGAGCCCAACCTTTTTTTTGTTTGAATAATAGGTTTAAATGAACGAGATCTTTCTTTTCAAAGAATTTTAAAGCTAGTTTCTTCCCATATTTTCTAGAGATAAGAAACGTTATGGCAGAGCCAAGGATTACACCAATTAAACTATAAATTGCTCCGAGGACTGGACCAAAAAGGAATCCTGCGATGATTGTAGTTAATTGAGATGGAATAATAGAAATTATAGTTTGAAAAGTTTGAAGTAAGATGATAATTAACGGGGCAAATAAACCAAATGAGATAATAAAATTACGAATTCCTTCTGGATTATCAAATAATGTTTTAACCCATGGAGAATTTAAGGTAAGAAAGTAAAGGGCAATAACTACACCAATAATTAATAAATATTTTAGTTTATGGTGCCTCTTTTTTATGTCTTGCATAAAGGGAGAAAAGAAGTTATTATTTATAAATGTTATAGGTGAATGTAAAAAAGAAATGGCGCCAACGCCCGGACTTTCAAGATCGGAGCTCCTGAGTGTTTACTCGGAACTCGCAAACATTTGAACCGGGATATCCTTGCGGAAACAAGCTTTCCAGGCTTGCGGAGTACCAGATTGTCCCACGTTGGCACTAATGCTTAGAAAATAAATATCTCATTTATAAAAGTTTAGGAAATAAAAAAAAGAAATTACCTTATCCTAATTGTTTCCAGATTCTTTGGAGCAACTGTTTCTATTCTATTCTGTTTGTGAATAGAAGAAGCCAAGTCTAGACATCGAGACGACTCTCCATGAACTACAATCACTTTTCTTGGAGAAGGATTACATCTCTTAACATAGTTCATTAATTGTCTTCGATCGGAGTGGTTAGTTATTTCCACTTTGTGGATTTCCATCTTCATCTGGATCATTTGTGTTTTTCCGTCCACTTGCATGGCAATGTTTTTTTCTCCAGCCCTAATCCGATGACCCATACTTCCAGGTGGTTGGTAACAAGAGAAGATTAAGGAATTATTTTTGTTTTCTGACAATCCCTTAAGATATTCTACTGATGGTCCACCCATAAGCATACCTGAAGTTGCTAAGATTAAACAAGCCCCAGTTTCTAACATAACTCCTTTTCTTTCTTTATGTGATCCAACTCTTTTGAAGATTTCAGATAAGAAAGGATTATTATCTTTATGGAAGATTTGTTGCCTAATGTTCCGGTTAAGGAATTCTGGATACGCGGTGTGGATAGCAGTTATGTCCCACAGCATCCCATCTATGTAAACCGGGGCCTTAGGGATCTTTCCTTCACGCATTAGACGTTCTATGATGACCATAACTTCTTGGGCACGACCAGATCCAAGTACAGGCATAAGGACTTTTCCTTCCCTAGCAAAAGTATCTTGGATGACTTTGATCATGTATTCATCAGCTTCTTGTTCGGCCATGATGTTGTCTTTTCCACCATAGGTGGCTTCAATCATTAAGGTTTCAACTCTAGGAAATTGGGTGTTGGCTGGTTCTAAAACATTAGTTCTTCCATACTTTAAATCTCCAGTGTACACAAAATTATGGAGCCCATTACCAATGTTTAAATGAACAAGAGAACTTCCTAAGATGTGGCCAGAATTGTAAAAAGTTAATCTTACATCTGGAGTTATGTCAGTTACTTCATCGTACTCTACGGTGATGGTATGAAGAACCATATTTTTGATATCTTCTGAAGTAAAGATGGGATCTTTACCTTCTGATCTTTGGATTTTTACCATGTCTAATTGTAATAAAGACATAACATCCCGAGTAGGGAGAGTACAATAGATTGGTCCTTGGTATCCAAATTTAAATAAATAAGGAATTAATCCAGAGTGATCTAAATGGGAGTGAGAGACAATTACTGCATCTAACTCAGAGATATTAAATTCCGGAGCATCAAGAAATGGATATGATTCTGGACCATCTTCTCCAGGGTCGATACCACAATCAATTAGAATTCTTGATTCGGGAGTTTGTAATAAGAAACAAGCTCTTCCTACTTGTCTGGCTGCACCAAGGAAGGAAATTCTAACCCATTCATGTTTTTTCTCTCTGAGCCAACCATCATAAATCCGGTGGCCAGTTGTATTAAGAAATTTCTTACGCTCTGTGGCATTTTCATAAAGGACAGCACGAATGCTTTCAATTAATTTTGATCTTATTGGAGGAATTCTTTTGATTACAGGAACCCAAAGGGTTTCTTTTTTAACATCTTGTAATAATGAACCCTGTTTTCCGATAGCAATTCCAGGTTTTTCTACGTGAATGATAACAATAGATCTAGGGGCATCAAAAATTAATTCTTGTACTCCTGCATCTTCAGGAAGGATTTCTTTGATCTTTTTTTCAGCATCTTCTAAGGGCATGGTTGTAGAAGGGTCTGGTCTCAGTTCAATTCTTTTTTTGAATTGACGAACAGCATCCCTAATGGTTCCTTTATTGTCTAAGAAGTATTCTTTGTCTTTGGTATAAAGTACAATATTGGCAGCTTCAAAAGTAGCTTCAGAGATTTTACCTTCTGGTAATATCTTAACAATTTCTTTTAGTATATTTGACATTTTACAGTTCCTCACAGTTAATAAATTTAAAAAATATAATTTAATAAATTAGAATCTTCAAAATTGGTAATTAAGCTCCTTATGTAATGCATTTTTTATTCCTTCATTCTTGACGACAACAACATCAAGTCCGTTTCCGGAACAACTATCTCTTTGTAGAGCAGCATTAACAGCAACAGTAGCTAATTTTATCCCTTCTTCTGTAGTTAGGTTTTGGGAATATTGGCTTTCTAATACTCCATAAGCCATTACACTACCTGATCCTGAAGACACATAATCAGTAATCTTGGTAACACTTCCATCAGGGAAGAGATCATACAAATGACACCCTAATCTATCCCGGCCACCCATAAGGAAATGGGCAATTCCTGGAATCATACTCATTCTTCTAATATTAGAGAATAGTAAGCCTCCTAAAAGATTTGCAGTTTCTTTTGAAGTTGGAACCTTGTTAGTTCTAACTTCTTTTAGTTTTAGTTCTGCTTTGAGAAGCTTGATCATAAGCTGAGCATCAGATACTCCTCCTGCAATAGTCACAGCAATGTGATCTGAAATGGTGTGTACTTTGTCTGCTTTTTTATCTACAATAAGATTTCCAGCAGTTGCTCTTTTATCTGCGGCAAGAACAATGCCGTCTTTACAAACGATTCCAACAGTTGTAGTTCCAGTTTTTAATTGATTTTCCATGTTTTTAACACCTTAAGAATATATTTTACCTATCTTTTTGTTTGATAAAGTGAGGGTTCTTTTTAAAGGTTTCTATTGATGAAAGTACTTAGCTACTTGTTTGTCTAGGAATTTTAAATCTCGTTCTAGTTTGATTCTCTCAAAATATTGATTGCTTTTTAATGCAGTTCCTACAACTGTGGCAAATCCCACAATGAAACCAACCGGAGAATTATTGCTAGCCATTTCTACTGGTGCTTCTACCAACATTGCCAATCCTGCGCCTGCTAAAGAAAGTGTTAAGGGAGTAAGTAATGCTTTAACTTGATTTGTTAATCCATAATCATCAATTAAAACTCTATTTTCTTTGGCCAGATCTTTTTCATAACGCTTTATCCAGGGAGGAACAAAGAAATTCAACCGGTTATTGTAATGTTCAAGTATTGGTTGGTAAGTTTCAACAAAGGTGGTTTTTCCTTCAATAACTTCTCTTAAAAGGGGAGAAGTCTTTTGTGCCGCAGTTAATAAGTTTTTTATTGCAGCATCTGGGTTAGCACAGACTTGTTGATATGTATCTAATGTTGATTCGATACCGGAAATTAGAGTCATTTTTGTTATTCTTCCTCACTGTTTAATCTATCCTCTCTTAGAAATGTGTTTAAGTTGAGTTAGTAGAGATAATATATAAATGTTTTCTAGTAAAAAATAAAGAATAGTTTTTTAAATCAGGTTAAGAATAGGAGATAAAAGTTTCTAGATGATGTTTAATGACAAGATGATAGAATATAAAAATGAACCAAATACCGAGAAACAGGTAAAGAAGATCCTTACTCCTTTGGTGGAGAAATGGTTCTTTTCTAGGTTTAAAGAGTTTTCACTCCCACAGTTGTATGGGGTTTTGGAGATCCATGCTCGGCAGAATGTGTTGGTTAGTGCACCAACCGGAGCGACTAAAACTCTAACTGCATTTATGGCAGTTCTGAATGAATTGGTAGATTCTGCTATTAAGGGAATTTTAGAAGATAAGGTTTATTGTGTTTACATCTCTCCGTTGAAGGCATTGAATAATGATATTGGAAAGAATTTATTAGAACCATTGAAAGAGATGGAAGAGATTCATGGAAAGGAACTAGGGATCCGGGTAGCAGTAAGAACTGGAGATACTACTCAAGCTGAAAGAAGTAAGATGTTGAAAAATGTCCCTCATATTTTAATTACAACTCCAGAGTCTTTAGGAATTCTACTTTGTGCTCCAAAGTTTCGAGAACACTTGAAAGACGTGCAATGGTTTATTGCTGATGAAGTTCATGCCTTGGCTGAGAATAAAAGAGGGGTACACTTAAGTTTGAGTATGGAACGATTGTCTTATTTGAGTAGCCATATGGCCAGAGTAGGATTATCAGCCACAGTAGCTCCTTTAGAAGAGATTGCTAAATATCTGTTTGGAACTAATCGCGATGGAAAAATCATTGATGTACAATTCATAAAAGAGATGGATCTTAAAGTGTTGAGTCCAGTTCCAGATTTGATTAATGTTTCTCATGAACACTTACATAAGAAGTTGTATGAAATGGTTAACAAATTAGTACAACAACATAAGACTACTTTGATTTTTACAAATACAAGAGCAGCTACTGAGAGAGTGGTCGATTATTTGAAAAATAAATTTCCTAAAAATTATAATTTAGAAAATATTGGGGCGCACCACGGAAGTTTGAGTGCTGAACATAGGAAGCAACTGGAACAAGATTTACGTGAAGGTAAAAAGAAAGTTGTGGTGTGTAGTACTTCTTTAGAATTAGGGATAGATATTGGTTTCATTGATTTAGTTATTTGTTTGGGAAGTCCAAAGTCTGTGGCCCGAGCCTTACAGAGGATTGGAAGGAGTGGACACCAATTACATTCGACTACTAAAGGAAGAATTATTGTTTTAGATAGAGACGATTTAGTAGAATGTGCAGTTTTGTTGAAGGCAGCTATTGAAAAGAAAATTGATCGGATTCACATTCCTAGACATGCTTTAGATGTTCTCGCTCAACATTTGTTGGGGATGGCAATTGAACAAGTTTGGGAAGAGGACGAGTTGTTTAAAACGGTAAAAGAAAGTTATTGTTATTCTAATTTAAGTCGGGTAGATTTTAATGAATTGTTGAGTTATCTTGCTGGAGAGTTTGTTTCTCTTGAAGATCGACATGTCTATGCCAAGATTTGGCGGAATAAAGGTAAGGTCGGGAAAAGGGGAAGAATGACTCGAGTTATTTATTCTATGAATATAGGAACGATTCCTGATCGGACTGCAGTTAAAGTTAAAGTCGGAACGATGATAGTAGGAACTCTCGATGAAGGATTCTTAGAGAGGTTAAAGCCGAGAGATGTTTTTGTTTTGGGAGGGAATACATACGAGTTTAGATATGCAAAAGGAATGGCTGCGTTTGTTACTGCAGCAGTGAATCGGCCACCAACAATTCCTTCTTGGGTTTCAGAGATGTTACCCTTGAGTTTTGATTTAGCAATGGAGATTCAGAAATTTAGGAGATTGATGGGAGGATATTTTATTGCGGGAAAAAAGAAAAAGGAAATCTTGGAATTTATTGAAAAATATCTTTACATTGATGGAAAGACTAGTGTGGCATTGTATAATTATTTCAATGAACAATATAAATATATGGGGATGTTACCACATGACAAAAAGATTTTAGTAGAACATTATGCCGACGAAGAAGGTAGAAAGAAGATTGTGTTTCATACTTTATTTGGTCGAAGAGTTAATGACGTGTTATCAAGAATGATAGCTTTTGCTTTAGCTAAAGAAGGACATAAAAACGTAGAGTTGGGGATGAATGACAATGGTTTTTATTTGGGTTTAGCGAGGAAAGGACAGATTAAGAAAGCTCTAGAATTAGTTAAGAAGAGTGATGCTAGGGCAGTGATGGAACAAGCTATTGAAGGTTCTGAAGTTTTACGTAGAAGGTTTAGGCACGTGGCAGAAAGGGCTTTGATGATTCTAAGGAATTATATGGGTCGAAAGAAAAGAGTAGGAATGAAACAAGTTAGTTCGATGATTTTGATGAGTGCGTTGAAAAGAATCTCTCCTAATTTTTCTTTATTAAAAGAGGCGCGACGTGAGGTTCTTGAGGATCAGATGGATATTATTAATGCCGAGAGCGTTTTGGAAGGGATTAAAACTGGTCGAGTCGATGTGGTAGAAATGGAGACGAATGTTCCTTCGCCTTTTGCTTTTAAAGTTGTATTACAAGGAGTGATGGATGTAATTAAATTAGAGGATAAGATGCAGTTTTTACAGAGGATGCATCAATTAGTTTTAGTGAAGATTTCTTTGAAACAAGGGAAAGGAAAGAAGGGCGTTGTTGACGAAGGATTTGATTATTATGAAGAGTGGAAGAAAGCTGAAGAGAGGTTAAATGAGAGTAGAGATGAGGAGATGGAAGAACTTAAGATTGAGGTTATGAATTTGGAAAAAGTTCCTTTCTTTGTTAAGGAACAGATTGTAAGATTATTAGAAGGCCATTTAGATATAAGATTAGATGTAATTAGGGAATTAAGAGATAGAGAGAAAGATATTAAGAAAGAATGGTCGAAAAAATTAAGTAAAATAGTGTTTAAAAAACTGAAGGAAATTTAAAATGGAGATTATCAATGGTGTGCGGATTTTGGACTTGTGTTTGTATTTTGTCGAGGAAAAGGTTTTGGTGTTAGGGGATGTACACATTGGATATGAAGAGGCCTTAAACAAAGAAGGAGTCCTAGTGCCTAGGTATCAATTTGAAGATATTATGCAGAGGTTAAAGAGAGTTTTTGAAGGGTTAGATGTGGAGAAGGTTGTGGTGAATGGGGATTTAAAACATGAGTTTGGGACGATATCGGCAACGGAATGGAGACATACTTTGAAATTGTTGGAGTTTTTATTATCAAAAGGGGAGGTTGTGTTAGTAAAAGGAAATCATGATGTTATTTTAGGACCAATTGCAGATAAGAAAAATGTGGAAGTAGTTGATTCAGTTAGAATTGGTGAGGGTTTAATTATTCATGGAGATAAATTAGTGGAGATTCCTTCTGAGGTTAAATTCTTAATTATTGGTCATGAACATCCAGCAGTTACAATAAGTGAATATCCTCGGATGGAGAAGTATAAATGTTTTTTATTGGGAAAGTTTTCTGGTAAAGATCTGGTAGTAATGCCTTCGTTTAATTTAGTTACTGAAGGGACAAATGTTTTACAGGGAGAATTGTTAAGTCCGTTTTTAGAAGATGTTTCTAACTTTAATGTGTTTATTGTTGGTGAAGAAAAAGTTTATTCTTTTGGAAAAGTTAAAGAGTTGAATTGATTTATTTTTTCTTTCTTAGAGTCATACCTGCCAACACCATTAAGATTCCAAGAGGGGCAAGATAACTACTATTTTTGCTAAGATCTCTATATGATTCAATATCTGCAAGTTCTTGTTGGTGTTCTGGACTTGCATGTAAGGTATCATATTTAATCTTTTTAGTTGCATAGTTAGTGGTTTGATCTGTACAATTAGAAGAGAGGCTAGTTTCTAAGGTGAGACAATCAAGAATGTCCCGTTCAAGTTTGCTTAACTCTTGAGAAGATTGGGCTAATTCCATGTGGGCAGGACCGTTTTCTTGAATGTTGTTCATTTTATAAATAGAACCTAAAGAAACACCAATAGAAGTAATCAGTGCTAATCCACCACAATATGTTAGAATTTTACTACCTATATTTGAATCCATATAATTTTTGAAAAGGGTGTAGTTAATAAGTTTTGTGAGTTTAGGAGATTTATTATCAGTTTCTTTTTTAGGATAGAAAAGTTAATAAATACTTAATTAGAATTCAATTAATCTTGCCCCCGTAGCATAGTGGCTAATGCGTCGGTCTTGTATCTCTCAAGACGGATAACCGGAGATCCCGAGTTCAAATCTCGGCGGGGGCTCCTTTTTTATTCATTCTTTAAATGAGAAGGTATAGCTTCTGAGGGAAAGAAAGATTTAGCTTCCTCATAAGGTAAGTATCTTTTAAGTTTCAACCATTCTTTAATGAATCTTTGAAGTGCGTAAGCTTCTCGATAAAGTTCTTTTTTATGTTGTTCAAATAATTCTTTTCTAAAGATACGCTCTGGAAATAACTTATTAAAATATTTTAGAATGGGATGGGAAGACCAAGTTCCAGTATAATCAAGTTCCATCTGGGCAGTGATGTAAATTTCTACTTCTCCCTTATCTATTTTTTTCTTATGGCCTTGGTGGATGATTTCTTTTTTAGACATACCAACCACATGGTAATCAAAGTCTAGGTGATATTTGTAATAAGAATTGGCAGTGGGGATTTTTGATGGGCGCCATTTGATCCACATTTCTTTCATACCATTCATGTCAGTTTTATCTAAGTAGAGAGTTTCATAATGGTCAAAACCATCTTCTTCATCGATCCAATCATATTCCTTACACCATTCGTGTAGGGATTCATAGAAGGCCTTCATATCAAAAACATCATTGAATTTGACTCTATAACGGGCTACTTTGACTAATTTGCCTTTGGGTTTTTTTGCTGGCATTACGGAGAATAATGAAGAAGATGTTTATAAAATTTTGTGTTTAATCAAGATGAGGAATTGAGGTTTCATTCTAAAAAAGGAAATATTTTTATGTCTTAAGGATTTGTATTAATTTGAAATGTTTTTAATCGAGAAAGAATTAAGAAAATTATCTGATCCAGTGAGAGCTAAACATAGTCAACGGTTCTTTAAAACTGGTCCCGGAGAGTATGGTGAGGGAGATGTTTTCTTGGGTTTAACTATGCCACAAGTAAGGATTGTTGCTAAGAAATATTTCAAAGAGATTGATTATTCTTCTGTCCAGGAATTAGTTGAAAGCAAATATCATGAATTTAGGATGTGTGCTTTAGTGATGCTTGTTTACAAGTATGAGAAGTTTGCTTCAGAGAGGAAGGAAATTTATGAGTTTTTTTTAAAGAATACTAAATATATCAATAATTGGGATTTGGTTGATGTTACTGTCCCAAGAACGGTTGGGTTTTATTTAGTTGATCATGATAGGAGTGTTTTGTATAAGTTAGTTAAATCAAAAGATCTCTGGGAAAGAAGAATTTCTGTTTTGGCAACTTTTGCTTTTATTCGTAACAATGATTTCAAAGATTCTTTGAAAATTTCTGAGATTCTATTAAACGATAAGCATGATTTGATTCATAAAGCAGTTGGCTGGATGTTAAGGGAGATTGGCAAGCGGGATGAATCTGTATTGGAAGAATTCTTAGATAAGCATGTTACTGAGATGCCACGGACGATGCTAAGATATTCTATTGAAAGATTAGAAGAAGGGAAAAGAAAAGGGTATTTGAGAAAATAGTTCATCACTTGGAGCATTAAATTTATAAATCGCCACTTAAATTTATTCTTATGGCCGAATTTAACAGAATAATTACACATTATGATTTTGATGGAGTAGTTTCAGCTATGTTGTTAGCAGAACAATTTGGGATTGATAGTTCTGAAGTTATATTTACACACCCAAATGAATCCAAATTAACTAATGTGGTGGCTGATGCTAAAACAATTATTTGTGATCTTCCTTATTTCCCAAACGCGGGAGCTTGGTTTGACCATCATGGGGCAAACTTTCGTGCGGATATTATTGTTCCTGGTAAAAGAGAGATAGAAAAAAGTTGTGGTAGAGTTATTGCTAGAAATTTTGGTTTAGAAGATCGCTTTGCAGATCTGTTAATAGAAACAGACAAAGTTGATTCTGCAAATTTAGAAATGACAGACGTTTTAGATCCACAGGATTATATTTTAGTTTCATATGTTGTAGGGGCTAACTACACCGATCCTAAAGATGTGGCTTTTAATCGCCATCTATTAAATTTATTACCAAATACTGGTGCTACTGGTATTGTTAATGATCCCGTGGTTCGAAGCAGAATAAAAGATTATTTAACTTATATGGAAGTTGCTAAAGAAATGGTTAAAGAACAGACTTCTTTGGTTGGTGGGGTTGCTGTTATGGACTTACGGGTAGCAGAACATGAAGTTCGGCCAGAAGCGATTAGATATCTTCATTATGCTTTAAATCCAGAAGCAAATTTTGGAGTAACGATCTTTCATCCTGCTGATAATCCAGAAGAAGTTAATTTTGGTGTTGGTTACAATCCTTTCAGTAAGGGCGAAGTCACTGTGGATATTGGTAGTTTAATGAGATCTTTAGGTGGTGGCGGCCATGCTGCTGTGGGTGGAACTAGAGTTTCCAACGCAAATTTTAAAAAAACTTATAACCAAGTTATGACTAGTCTTACTGAGTGAGCAAGAAATGAGAATATACATTGGTTGTTCAGAAAGTTTTTTGGCAATATTTTAGGAAATCAGTTGATTTGGATTTTAGAATGAAACAATTTGATCAATTTCTTTAAAAATTAAAAGAAATAAATAAAAATAAATAAAAAAACCTAACCAGCAATAGTTTCTTCAGTGATTCTGATTGAACCCATTTGCATAACACTTTCTACTAATTGGCCGTAATCTTTTGCGCCATTACTAGATTTTGCATAAGCAAAGATTGATTTCCCATACATTGGTGCTTCTTTAATCTTTGAGTTAACTCTTATTGGTTCAGAAACCATACCTGTAAAATTATCTTCCATTTGATTAAGAATATTTTTACAAATCTTAGTTCTCCTGTCAAAGAAGGTAGGGATCACTTTCGTTATCTTAATATCATGATGATAATTAGAGTTGATTTTTTCCACAATGATTTTCATTTTCTTAAGTGCATCAAATCCTAAGAAATCAGTGGATGAAGGGATAAAAGCCTCTTTACAAAATGCTAAGACATTTTGATTAAGTATTCCTAACGATGGAGGGCAATCAACAATAATGTAATCATACCCCTCAATTGTTTTTAATAAATCTCGTAATACCATTTTAGAATCATTTCTTCCTGCAAGATGATATTCTGCTTTTACTAAAGTTTCTTTAGAAGTTAAGACATCAAGATTTTTACCCAAATTAAAGATACATCTCTTCAATGGAATGTTTCCTAATAAAGAATCATATAAATTGTATGGGGCGTCTACTTTTAATGAAACGCTAATATTACTTTGCGGATCTAAGTCTATCAGCAGAACATTTTTATTATTTCTGGAAAGTCCAGCGGCCAAATTTACGGCAGTAGTAGTTTTTCCTACCCCTCCCTTATGATTAATAACACAAATACTTCTCATTTTACATCACCTACATTTTTTTAAATTTAATATTTTTTTTATTAGGTAAGCTTTCAGCTAATCTCTTATAAACTTTATGCTCGTGTAGTAGTATGATCAAGAAATATTGTTTTTATAATTAGATAAATATTCCGCAATCTCTTGATTATCTTTTCTTAACAAAATGATTTTTTCTTGGTTTGAATTACAGAAACAATTAAAAACAGGTGTCTAATCTCCATTAAAATGATTGTAGGTGTCGTGGGAAAACCCAATGTTGGAAAGAGTACTTTGTTTAAAGCAGCCACCTTAGCTGAAGTTGAGATAGCTAATTATCCATTTGCAACAATTAAACCAAATACAGGGGTGGGATATGTTAAGGTGAATGATGTAGCTAGAGAATTTGGAAAAGTTTCTAATCCCCGAAATGGATATGTATTAAAGGAATCTCGATTTGTTCCAGTACAAGCAATCGATGTTGCTGGTTTGGTTCCAGGCGCGCATGAGGGATTAGGGCTAGGGAATCAGTTTTTGGATGATCTTAGGCAGGCTGACGTTTTAATCCATGTAGTAGATTGTTCTGGTGGAACTAATGAAAAAGGTGAATCAATAGAGCCAGGTAGTTATGATCCGGTTAAAGACGTAGAATTCTTAGAATTAGAATTAGATATGTGGTATTTGGGAATTTTAAAGAAAGGATGGGAAAAATTTTCTCGGATAGTTATGCAGGAGAAAAAAGAAATTGATAAGGCGTTGGGAAAACAACTATCTGGATTAAAGATTACTGAAGAAATGGTAGAAGATTCCATTAACGAATTAGAATTAGATAAAGAAAAACCAAGTTCTTGGACTAATGAAGAGTTGTTGAATTTGGCGCAATCTTTGAGGAAGAAAACCAAACCCATGATTATTGCTTGTAATAAGATTGATGTTAATGGAGCTATGGAGAATTTTGTTAGATTAAAAGATAAGTTTTCAGAGTACATCTTTATTGGTTGTTCTGCCGAATCAGAACTTGCTTTAAGAGAAGCTGCCAAGATGGGCGTAATTGAATATGTTCCTGGAGAAAAGAGCTTTTCGATTACAGAAACGGGTGAAGGAATGTTAAATGAAAAACAGAAGAATGCGTTAAATTTTATTTCTGAGAATGTTCTAAAAAAAGAAGGTACAGGAGTGCAACAAGTTTTAGACAAAGCCGTTTTTGAATTATTGGGTTACATAGCAATCTTTCCCGGAGGGGCGAGTAAGTTAGAGGATAAAGATGGGAATGTTTTGCCAGATTGTTTCTTGATGCCTCCGGATTCTACAGCCCTAGATTTCGCTTTTAAGTTACATACTGATTTCGGAAAGAACTTTATTAGAGCAATTGATGTACGTACTAAAATGGCAGTAGGTAAGGAGCACAAATTAAAACATTTAGATATTCTAGAGATTGTTGCTGGGAGATAGTTGTTCTGTTCTATCGAAACCCTTAAATATTATTTCTTTCTAGAAAAGGGTATGTTTAAATTCATTAAAAAAATATTTCAAGGGGAAGAACCTCTTAAGGTAGAAGAAGTTAAAATAGATGAGTTATTTGGTTGGGTGGATGAAAAGCTTTCTAAGATTGATTTTAACGAAGAGGTGAGTGCGTATTTTAATAAGATAAAAGATCAAAAGTGGCTATTAGAGGAAAAATTAGATTTATTGGTTTCTGCAGAAATAGACAAAAAAGAAAATGTAGAAGAAAAAGTTAGAAGTATTGTGTTGGGACACAAAGACGCATACTTAAGAGATATGAAGCGATTTAAAGAACATCTAAATATTCCTTTGGAAATTAATATGGATGAAGCTATAAGGTTTCATAATTTTCTCAATAAAGAATTGGATGAATTGGCTCAACGGACAGCTAAAAGTTATCAAGCTTCTCAACATTTGTTTTTTAAGCCAGTGGAAGGAGTGTTTAAGGTTATTGGTGAAATAAATTTGTTAATGAAAGATTTTGAGAAGAAAATTGATAATAAAAACTTTAGTAAGATTAATTTAATCAGGGAAAAAGTAAAGGAATTAGACAAAGTAGAGATATTAAAAGGAAAATTACAAGAAGATTTAAGGTTAAAAGAAGATAAATTAGGACGGAATGTCAAAGGGAAGGAATTTCAAGAGAAAGAAATTTTGAGATTAAAAGAGAGTGAAGATCATGCTGAGTTATTGGGGTTTCAAGAGGCAAAGAAGAAGAATATGGATTTGAAAGAAGATTCTATCCAAGAGATTCATGCCTTTTTTTCTAAATTAGGAAGGGCGATGAGAAAATATGAACGAGTTGCTTTAGATAATAAATTGGTTGGAGAATATTTAGAAGAAGCAGTAACTGCTTTTGAAAATGATGAAGGATTGAATATTGTTGGAGTTTTGGGTGGTTTAAGGAATAGTTTAGTTAGTGGTTCTGTAGATTTAGATGATAAACAAAAAGAAAATGCTTTGGATTTAATCGACAAGGCCCAGAAAGGTTACTTAATGGACTTGAAGGATAATTTTATAGAGATTCTAACTGGTGAAAAAGAGATTAAAGAAAAATTAGGAAATATTGGCGTAGGTAAATTATTAGAAGAAGCTAAGTATAAATTAAATCATTTTTCTGAACAGATTATGAATACTGAAAGAGAGTTAGCAGAATTGAAGGTTAAAGTTGAAGGTATGGATGCTGGAAAGATTAAAGAAGAGTTAAAGGAAATGATTAAAGAAGTTCTTAGAGTAGAGATCAAGTTTGTTTAAATTTCTTTTTAAATCTCTTATAATTCTTTTCCAGAGCAACTAACGCGGGAAGTTTTTCTCCAGATAAAAAGGCAAGAGTGGCCCCTCCACCCGTAGAAACGTGAGTCATCTTTTTCTCTAGTTTCATTTCTTTAATCGCTTCAGAAGTTTCTCCCCCTCCAATTATTGTCGTGGCGGAATCGAGTTTAGAAATGAAATTGGCTATCTGTTTAGTACCTTGATCATAGGGTCTTACTTCGAAATAACCCAAGGGACCATTCCAAATAATGGTTTTGGCTTTCTGTAAATAAGTTTTGAATAGTTTAACAGTTTTTGGACCAATATCAAAGCCGACTTGATCCATAGGGATTTCTTGAATTGAAACAATCTTGGGTTTGGCTCTTGATTTTGATCTTTTGTTGACCACGAAATCTACTGGAAGAATTATTTTTTTGGAAGATTTCTTTTTAAGAATCTTTTTGGCAATACTAATTGATTTAGTATCTGTTTTAGACATGCCCACATGAAATCCTTTGGCTTTAAGGAAAGAGAATGCCAAAGCTCCACCGACAAGAACATAATCAGCTTTTTTGAGTGCATTATTTAAGATAGAAAGTTTATCTAATTTAGCTCCTCCCAAGATCCAAATAAATGGTTTTTTGGGTTTAAGGGCTTGTGAAAGAGAAGCTAATTCTTTTTCTACTGATAACCCGGTGGCAGAAGGTAGGAATTTAGTGATTACATGAAGAGAAGCATGTTTTCTATGTGATGTAGAAAAATCTGCATTAATATAATAATCACCTAGGTTTGCTAAGGAATGAGCAAAAGAGGTATCATTTTGTTCTTCTTCTTTATGAAAACGCAGGTTTTCTAAAAGAATTATTTCTCCAGGTTGGGCTTCTTTGACTGTTTTTCTCACGTCTCTTCCAAGGCAATGATCTAATTTTATTATGTTTGTTTTAGGAAGAAGTTTTTTTAGTTCTTTAGCAATAGGATCTAAGGTTAAAGAAGAATTAAACCTTCCATTAGGTCTACCCAAATGAGATATAAGGACAATTTTAGCTTTTCTTTGAAGAAGATACTCAATAGTGGGAAGAGAAACTTGTATTTTTTTATTATCTAGGACTTTTTTGTTTTTGATAGGGACGTTAAAACTTGCCCTTACCAATACAGTTTTATTATCTACTGGAAAATCTATAACCCTAAATCTCTTTTTCATTATAGGAAAGAAAATTTTAGGGTTTAAATGTTTTTTTGTTTGATTGGGGCTAGGTTTATATATTATGGTTCATTTCTGATTAAAATCATAATTGTGATAAAAGAAGAAAGGTGAAATCATGAAAAAAAAATATGATAGGTGGATAATTTCTATTTCAATTCTATTTTTGATTGTAGTAGTGGGGTTGAATCTTTTTTATGGGCACAGTAACATTACTGGGGCGGCAGAAGTAGCTTTGGAAGGAATAGGAGATATTAATGTTTCAATTTGGTTATGGGCTGGAATATCTGTATTAGTTATAATTGTTGCAGGGATTATAGCAACGGTGTTAGGAAGAAAAGCATTGCCCGAAAAAGGTAGAAGATAATTATCTTTTTTTATTTCATTTCTTCTTTTAGATTGAGAAGATTGTTTAATTCTTGTTTAACTCTGTCTTGAAAATCTTTAATGGTTTCTCCTTCTTGTTTCTCAGTATTTAGATTATGGAGAAGGTTTTTGGCAAGATTGAGTTCTGTTTCTGGATCAAAGAGTTTTATTTGTTGAAGATGTTCTTTAATTATTTCTTCTTCAATTTGTTCTGGGGCAGAGGTGTCGATTTTAATTTCTTCAAATCCGGGTGATTGTAATTTGGAAGTATTTTTCATGACAAAATAAGCTCCTTGCTCATAAATCTGCTGGAATATTTTTTTGAAATTAATATCTGAGGTTTTTCCACTACTTATAGTTCCAAATAGACGAATAGTGAGGAGGGTGTTTTGAAGATCCTTTTCTCTAAGGGAATCAAGGAGATCAAATAAAACAACTTCAGGAGATTTATTATTGCAGTCAATTGAAAGAGGTAAGTGGTCAATAATTTTTATAGGAGTCCAAGTAAGAGTTTGTTGGTTTTCGTTAGTTTCGATTAAATAATATCCACCATGATGGTAAGTTTCTAGTTCTGTGAAATTGTTGGGGAAGAGGGCTCCGGGATAAGTTAAAGTTCCATAGCCTGGTTGTTCTAATTCTGTGGGGTGATGGACATGCCCTCCAGCATAATAATTAAAATTTTTTGGTAGGAAAGAAAGGGGTTGAGAATCCATCATTTCTAAGTGTTTGGGTTTAAGTTCTGATAAAGTAGTGTGGAATAAAAAGATCTTGTAACCAGTTTCGTTTTCTAAATTTGTTAAGTTAAGATTTTGGTAATAGGTTTTGTCGAGCATTCCTTTTTTACCCAACATCCCAGTTATCTTAGTGCCAGTTTTTTTGTCGATGGTGAAATGAAGAGTAAGGGTTCCATCTTCTATACTTCCTTTGCAGACATTGATTAATAGGCCGGCTTTTTCTAAAACGTCTATCATGGTTTTTCCACTTGGAGAAAAGTCATGAGAACCGGGGACGACGTAAACTGGAATGTTTTCTTCTTGAAGTTGTTTAAGTTTGGAGGTAACTGATTTTAAGGATTCGATTGCGGGAAGGGAGGTGTTGAAAAGGTCTCCAGAGAAGAGAATGAAATCTACTTTTTTTTCTAGACAATTATCAATGGCCTGAGCGAAGGCATTAAGAGAAAGATCACACATCTTTTGATCCCTCCAAGAGCCAATGTGAAGATCAGCTAAATGGGCATATTTCATGGAATTTTATGGTTAAAGGTAGTTTATATTGATTATTGTGGTGGAGGATATTTTTAGAGGTTTGTTAAGAAAACTTTATAAGAAAGTTGGGTTCTCAAAGAAATATGGGTGGGTTGGAAGATTATTTGAAGGAAGATGGATTTGTTGATGTATTGAGAATTCTAGGAGATGGGAAGGAGAGAGAGAGAGAGGCCTTTCCAGGATTGTTGCCTTTTCATGGAATTTTGAGGAAAGAAGAATTTGGAATTTTAGATAGAAACGGACGGGTTTATTTAGATACGACGGCTACTTCTCAGGTTCCCCAGTCTGTCAAGGATTTAATTCACAATTACAGAAGCAATACTATTAGGGGAAGTAATCATTCCAAGAATTCTGCTGAGGCTAGAGAGGCACAAGAGCAATATGAATTGGCTAAAGACAAATTGGTCGATTTTTTTGGAGCAGGAAATTATGTTTTGGCTTTTACTTCTGGAACTACTGATGCTTCTAATTGGATCGGGACGAGGTTTCCTTTCAAAGAGGGAGATTTATTTTTGTATACTGAAGGGGAACACAATTCTCAGATTGTGACGGCGAGAAATTTTGCTAAAGACAAGGGAGCTAAAGTTGGTTTTGTTAAAATTGACGGAGAAGGGAGATTGGATTTAGAGCATTTAGAGAAGATTGTTGATGAACATAAAAATGGAAAGATTTTATTGAATTTGGTTCATGCTTCTAATGTCACCGGGGTTATTAATCCGGTTAAAGAAGTAAGAGAGATTTTAGGAAGTAGAGGGTTTATTTATTTAGATATAGCGCAATCTGCGGGACATGTGCCTATTTATTTAGATGCTTTGGACGTGGATTTTGTAGGAGTTTCTGCTCATAAAATGTATGGTCCCACTGGCATTGGAGCAATGTTTGTTAATAATAAGAGCAAGAGATGTCTGGAAACAAAAATTAGCGGAGGGAGTGCAGTCGAGTTAGTATCTAGACATTTCACTAATTATTCTGGTTACCCAGAACGGTTTGAGCCGGGAACTCCAGATATTGAAGGAGCGATTGAATGGAGATACACTATTGATTTTTTAGAGAGGCTAGGAATGGACAAAATTGCGGCCCATGATGAAGAATTAGGAAAGTATTTTGTTGAGGAGTTGGAGAAGATTAAAGACATAAGGATTTATGGGCCTAAGGATTTTGAAAATAGGACTGCAGTGGTGACTTTTAATCTGGGACATGTACTGAAAAAAAGCTATGATCATGTTGCTCAGGAGCTAGATAGAAAAGGAATAAGTGTTCGAGACGGCTGTTTTTGTTCCCATATTTTGGGGGGGAAATTAGTTGGGTATTCTCTAGGTCATGAAGCAAGAGCATTAGCAATGAATTTGGGTTTTTCCAAGGGAATGATGAAACTTCCGGGAGCAGTTAGAGCTTCGTTTAGTTTTTATAATAATTTGATGGATGCTTACAAAACAGTAGAGGAGATAAGAGAGATTGCGAGGTAAAAAATGGATGTAAAAAAAAACATTAGGGTGGGGGATGGCGACTCTAGTATCTGGTTACTTGACCTACAAGGGAGTAGACAGTTTTTTTGGTGTTTTAGAGGGAACAGCTAGTTTGAACGATGCCGTAGATCTCTTGAAAGATTATGTTGCGGGAGGAACCCAACAAACTGTGGAACAAGCAAAAGTACATTTAAATCAAGGTTATCAAGCATTAACCAATCACTGGCATATTCTCCCATTAGGAACGGACGTTAGTGAGTTATCCGAAATAGTGAGGGAAGTGGAAAACCTGAATCCGGCATATGTCGAGGAGAGCGTTATTCCATTAATAGATGATGTGAGACATTCCTACAGCGGTCCAGGGAATTGCCCCATTGTTAAGGTTTTAGGTCCGGTCGGATTATGTGCTATATCAGTTAGAAAAACAGTTACAACCATACACCAAGGAGTAAAAGATAAGCAAGATTCTAGTAACTTTTAAATATTTTTTAATTATTTTACATTAAATGTTCCCTTTTTGGAAGAAGAAAGAAGAAAGTAGGGCTAGATTCTTACATATTGCCATAGGTACTAAAGGAGTTAAAGATTGGTGTGGTGAGAATAAAGTTAGTTTAGAAGATGGTTACTTAAGAAGTTTTTCTAAGATTAAAGAAGTGATGAGGACTCAAGTCGAAGGAGGAATTCCAATTTTAAGTCTATTAATATTACATCTACAACAAGAAGAACGAAAAGAATTATTTTTGGTTTTGAAAGAGTTTATTGAAGGTGATTTCTTGAAGAATTTTTTAAATGAACATAAAGTAAGGGTGAGTTTATTGGGGAAGTGGTATGATCTTCCTTCCGAGTTGATTCAACCACTAAAAAAATTAATTGAAGAAACAAGAGGCTATGATCAATTCTTTTTGAATTTGTGTTTTAATTATGATGGTCAAGATGAATTAGTTGATGCGTTTAGAATTATGGCTAAACAGATTGTATCTGGGAAATTAGATCCAGATTTTATTAATAGAGATACAATCAAAGAGAACTTGTATACTTCTTATTTTGCACCCCCAGATATGATGGTCCATAGTGGAGAGGTAAGGCAAGACTCATTTTTCTTGTGGGATTCAGTGGGAGCAAAGTTAATTTATACTGAAAAGGACTTTCCTGACTTTGATACTAAGTGGTTTGATAAGCTGGTTAAGGAAGGGTAAGCAATTAATTTTAACATAAACATTTATAAATAAGGTGCTGTTCTAGGGTGTATACCAATGACTTGGTGAACCAAGGAGGTAACATGGATAATTCTTTGTTACTAAATAAATTTAATTGAGGTTAATAAAAATGGCTGATGAAGCAAAATTATTAGAAATTGTTGAAATTGCTAGAGAGACTGGCAAAATAAGAAAAGGATCTAACGAAGCTACCAAATCCATTGAGAAAGGAGATGCAAAGTTAGTTCTTTACGCAGGAGACGTTTCTCCAAAAGAAGTTATCATGCACTTGCCTTTGTTATGCAAGGATAAAAATATTCTTTGTTTTGAAATAAGCAAAAAAGATGAATTAGGAGCAGCTGCAGGTTTAGGAGTTGGATGTAGTGCAGTAGCTGTAGTAAAAGAAGGAGAAGCTAAAACTCTTATTGCAGGATTAGGAAAATCTTCTGAGAAGAAAGAGGAATAAAATGGCTCGACAGATGATGGACAAAAAGCATGACAAGTCCGAAAGTAAAGTAGAAGGTAAGATTGAATTCTTTCGTGCGGTCCCTGCTGAAGTAAAAGAAATCGTTGCAAGAGCTGGAAGTCGAGGAGAAATTACTCAAGTGTTATGTCAGATCTTAGATGGGAGAGACAAGAATAAAACAATTAGAAGAAATGTCAAAGGCCCAGTAAGAATCGGAGACACATTAATGCTTACAGAAACCGAAATTGAAGCACAGAGAATCGGTGGCGGCCGAAGAAAAGGCGGCAAGAAATAGGTGAACTAATATGCCAAGATGCAATTTTTGTGGAGAATCAATCAAGAAAGGAACAGGTAAGATTTTTGTATTTACTAATGGAAAAGTCTTTAACTTTTGTTCTAGTAAATGTGAGAAGAATACATTGAAACTGAAGAGGAAACCATTAAGAATAAGGTGGACAGAACTTTTCAGAAATGAACATAAAAAGAAATGAATCTCAAGATAGTATCTACTTGTATTGATGACGAAAGTAAAGCAGAAGAGATCATGAAATTACTGTTAGAAGAAAAGCTGGCGGCCTGTATCAATTGGTGGCCAGTTAACAGTAGATTTGTTTGGAAAGGAGAAATAGAGAGGGGAAAAGAGATCACTCTTTGGATCAAGACAAATGAAGATTCTGTTGAAAAAGTTGTTGAGAAAATAAAATCACTTCATTCTTATGATTTGCCAGTAATAGAAGTTTTTGATGTTGAGCAGATTAATGAAGAAGCTAAAGAATGGTTAAAAGAATCACTTAAATGAGAGGTCTTAAAAAATGGTAAAAGAATTAATTGAACAAACATTTATTGCAGTTAAACACGATGGAGTACAACGTGGATTGGTTGGAGAGATTCTTAAAAGATTTGAACAAAGGGGATTAAAGTTAGTTGCCATGAAAATGGTTTTACCGACAGAAGCAATTGCAGATAAACACTATGTGTTAACTCCAGCTTTTATTGAAAAATTAGGAGAAAATACCCGAAAAGCTGCCGCTTCTAGAGGGGCAGAGGTAAAAGAAACTAATGAAGAAATTGCTACTCGTGTTAAAAATTGGAATATGAAATACTTGACTGAAGGCCCGGTTGTGGCAATGATTTGGGAAGGTTTTCATGCAATTGAAGTTGGTAGGAAAATTGTTGGTCCTGCTGAATCAAAAGGTGCACCTATTGGAACTATCCGAGGAGATTTCAGTACCGAATCCTATGGTATGGCTGATAAGTTAGGAAGACCATTAAGAAATTTAGTTCATGCTTCTGGAAATAAAGAGGAAGCTGAAAATGAAATTGGGTTGTGGTTTACACCTGAAGAAATTTTTTCCTGGGAAAAGGAAAGATGGAAAGTTATGCATAAATATTGAGGTGAATAAAAATGAAAATAATTGCATTAGGAAGTCCGGGCGTAGGAAAAGGAACTTATGCTGCAGAGATTACTAAGAAATATAATGTTTTGAGTATTTCCACTGGAGATTTGTTCAGAGAGAATATTAAAAACGAAACCGAACTAGGAAAAAAAGCTAAAGAGATTATTGACTCTGGCAAATTAGTCCCCGATGAAGTTACGATTGGAATGATGAAAGAACGTTTGGGTAGAGAAGATACACCAAACGGATTTATTTTGGATGGTTTTCCAAGAACTATTCCACAAGCAGAGGCATTATCTGAATTTTCTGAAATTGATTTAGTACTCAATTTCAAAGCTGATAAAGAGGTAATCATGCAACGTTTGACTGGAAGAAGAACTTGTAGTAACTGTGCAGCAATCTTTCATGTTGTAAACATTCCACCAAAACAAGAAGGTGTTTGCGACAAGTGTGGTGGAAAATTAGTACAAAGATCTGATGAACTTCCCGAAGTTATTGAGGAAAGATTAAAAGTTTACGAAGAACAAACTGCTCCTTTGATTGGTTATTATCAAGAGAAGGGTTTGTTGAAAGAAGTAACTGTTAATGAAGACTTTGGAAAACACAAGGAAGAGATTCTGGACCGAATCTTTAAAGTTATTGAAAGTTAGTTTTTTATTTTATTATTTCTTTTTTATTCTTGTGATTATGTATTTCTTTTTGAGATATTTCTAGTTAGGAAAACTTATATACTCAATTTTCTTTTCTAAAGTTGCTAAAGGCTTAGATTATTCTAGGTTTTTTTATTGGAGGAGAAGATGTCTAAATGTCTAGAAGAACGAATGGACGAAGAAGTAGATAAATGTACTAAGTGGGGGACTTACCAAAACGGAGGTAAGGAAAAAAGAGGGGGCAATTGTATGTACTGCACTTACTTTTATCCGAGTAATCAGAAGGAGCCATTACTTTGTAGTTTTTTAGGTTCGAGGGTGGAAATTAGATGTGGCGATTCTAAAGATCCGTTGTTTAGACATTATGTTAGTTTTTACAAATGTAATCGGAGTTCTAAGTATAAACCGTTTTAATTATTATTAAGAAAAGTTTAAAAAGTGACTGACTTCTGGAGTATAAAATGGCATCTGGAAATTTTTTAATCGGACAAGATCTTACATTGGAAGGATTTGATCAATACGTTCAACCCCTTTTTGAAGAACATAGATATAGTGTACAAGATAAAATTGTGGTTCCTTATGAGACTCATGGGAAAAGCATCTTAGTTTCTGTTGTTGGTGAAGGAGATCTAGAGCAAGCTGTTAGTAATGCATTGGTGGAATCTGTAGGAGTTATTAATAGAACAGAAGAAGAAAATGCAAAACAAGCCGCTAGTAAAGGCCAAAATGGTGAGCGTATTGCTTGGGAACATCAAGTTTCTACAATTAGTCATTATGAGAGAGACGAAGAAGGAGGGATTGTTGGTCGTGTTGAAATGGGAGTATATGAACTAATCGGAGTGTATAATGGAGATAATACAGCTTCTGAATTGTTTCCGTCAATTGCTCAAGGTTATTTGTTAAAAAATGTAGAAAAACAAGCTCAGGGTGTTGCTAGACAAATTAAAAGTCTTCTTAGCAAGAGATTATCTGAGTTGTAATCTTATTTCTTTGTTATTCTTAATTCTTATAAATTTGATAGAAATAGTAAGAAACCAACAAAAAACTTAAAAAGGACCAGAGAAAAGTTTCTACTACTAATAATTAAAACAAAATAACAAGGTGAATATACTATGGCAGAGAAAATGACAGATAAGGTAATGAGACTTGCAGGTAGTCCCGAACAGATTAGAAATATTGGGGTTTGTGCACATATTGATCACGGAAAAACAACTTTTTCTGATAATTTATTAGCAGGAGCTGGAATGATGAGTGAAGAGCTTGCAGGTAAGGCAAGAAACTTAGATTTTCATGAAGACGAACAGGAAAGAGGAATTACTATCGATTCTGCATCCGTTTCTATGGTCCATAATGTAGATGAAAAAGAATTTTTAATTAATTTAATTGACACTCCAGGTCACGTTGATTTTGGTGGAGACGTAACTCGAGCAATGAGGGCAGTAGATGGAGCAATCGTTTTAATTTGTGCTTCTGAAGGAGCAATGCCACAGACTGAAACAGTATTAAGACAAGCTCTAAAAGAACTGGTTAGGCCAGTTTTGTTTATCAATAAAACTGACCGATTAATCAAGGAATTAAAGTTAACTCCAGAACAGATGCAACAGAGATTTGTTAAATATATTACTGAAGTAAATCGGATGATTAAAAGTGTTGCACCAGAAGAGTATAAAGAAAAATGGCAAGTTAGTATTGAAAAAGGAACAGTTGCTTTTGGAAGTGCTTTTCATAATTGGGGAATTTCATTACCTTACATGCAGAAGAAAGGAGTTTCTTTCAAAGATATTATTGATGCCTATAGTGGGACTGAAGAAGAGATTAAAGAAAAAGTTAAAGCTTTGGCCAAGAAGGCACCAATTCACGAAGTAGTTTTGGACATGGTTATTGAACATAGCCCTGACCCAGTGCAAGCCCAAAAGTATAGAATTCCAAGATTATGGCATGGAGATTTAGAAAGTGCCGAAGGAAAATCTTTGATCGAATGTGATCCTAATGGACGATTATTTTTTGTAATCACTAAAGTTGTTGTTGATCCACAAGCGGGAGAAATTGCTGCTGGACGACTTTTTGGTGGAACAATGAAAAAGGGAGAAGAAGTTTTCTTGAATATGGCTAACTCTCCTGGAAGGGTTCAACAAGTATATGTTTACAATGGGGCAAAAAGAGAAATTGTTGACAATGTCCCTGCAGGAAATATTATTGGGGTGGCGGGATTGAAATCAGGAATGCCAGGAGAAACTGTTACTTCTGGAGGAAAAGCAGAACCTTTTGAGAAGATTTCACATATCTTTGATCCAGTAGTTACCAAAGCAGTTGAAGCTACTAAACCTGCAGATTTACCTAAATTAATTGAAGTTCTTCGTCAAGTACAAAAAGAAGATCCAACTATTGTTGTTGAGATTAACGAAGAAACAGGAGAACACTTAATGCATGGTATGGGTGAATTACACCTAGAAGTCATTGAAAACAGAATTAGAAGTGAAAAAGGAGTTGAAATTAAAACCTCTTCACCAATCGTGGTATATAGAGAAACTATTACTAAGGAAAGTCCTGAAATAGAAGGAAAATCTCCAAATAAACACAATAAATTTTACATGATTGTTGAGCCAATGCCAGAAGATATTGCTGAGATAATTAAGGAGAATAAGATTTCCCAAGGAAGATACAAGAAAAAGGACGAAACAGTAGTGGCGGCTTTTAGAAGTATTGGTTGGGATGCAAAAAGTGCAGGTAATGTCAAAGGAATGATCAATGGAAATATCATACTCGAGGAAACAAGAGGGGTTGTTCATATTAATGAGGTTATGGAAATGGTCTTAGATACTTTTGAAGATGTTATGAAAGCTGGCCCATTAGCTAAAGAGCCGTGTGTAAATGTAGTTGTGCGTTTGAAAGATGTGAAGTTACATGAAGACACTATTCACAGAGGCCCAGCTCAGATTTATCCTGCTGTTAGAGAAAGTATCAAGGGAGCTATGATGCAGGCTGCACCTATCTTGTATGAACCATTACAAGTCCTGAGGATAGAAACACCTAATGTCCACATGGGAGAAGTTTCTAAATTGGTTAGTTCTAAAAGAGGACAGCTATTGGACATGAACCAAGAAGGAGACATAACTGTTATTCAAGCAAAGATGCCAGTTGCAGAAATGTTTGGTTGGAGTAATGACTTACGAAGTGCTACGGGTGGACGTGGAAACAGTTCTTTGATGGATCAGAGCTTTGAACGATTACCTGGAGAATTACAGGATAAAGTTCGGAACCAAATTGTTAGCAGAAAAGGTTTGAGTGAAGGATCATTGGGTGCTTAGTTTTTTTATTTCTTTTTTTATTATATTTCAATAACTACTTCTGTAACATATATGTTCCAGTAAATAGGAAGTTTTATAAAAGAAACTGGGGCAAAGTATATTCCCTTTTTTAAATGAGGAAGAAATATCAAATGACAAGATCTGGTTTACAACAAACTGAAATAGGATCCTTAGTTAAGTCACATGGAGTAAGGTATACAGTTCCTGATCCAACTAAACTTATAGATCAAAGAACATTTGAAACTGTATTTGGACAATGTCGTGATTCCGGTTCGTTTGGTGTAATAACTAAAAGTCCTTATGGTGGCGTACGTAAAGTTTTAGCATTTAGTAAAAAACCATTAGTTCCACTTGAGGGAGTACACCACAATGTTAGGATAGACCATCTTGGTGGGAAGAGTTATAGGTTACAAGAAGGTGATCAGTCGATTGATTTCACACTTTCAAAATCAGACCATTTACATGTAGTGGGAGGAATTATTGAAGGAGTAATTTTACGATCATTACAGGGTGTTGAAGGAGTAGTTTCATATCGTGATAGGAAATTTACTGTCGTTGATAAATATATTTTCATGTCGACAGAAATGGATGAAGCCCCAGGAGAACCAACTTATGATTTAGTAGAGAAAGGATTAACATTAGAATCTGCATTGAAAATATCTTATGATTCAGCATTAACTCTTCAAAAAATTCACAAAGAGAACGTTATTCATGGAGATATAACTCCTAAGAATATTATGTCTGATGGACAAAGAACCACAGTTACGGATTTTGGTAATTCACGAGTTACTGGATCTGATTTGTATAGGCTCTCTTTCCGTGAAGCCAATGAGAGATCTTTTGTAGTTAGTTTTGCAAATGCTCTGCCCAAGATTGGGACTCTAGACTATTTTGCTCCCGAAACATTTTTTGAAGATTCTTCAATTCCAAGTGATATTTTTTCAAAAACTACTACTGATCTTTATTTAACGACAGGAATGATTGTTGCACCTACAATTGCAAATGAAGGAGAGAATTCCATAATTTTTGATGTGGCTGAAGAAACAATGATTGGAAAAGGTGTTCCTGAATCTGTCCGTGAAGCCATTTTATTTAATCTTTCTGTAAGTCCAAGAGAAAGAGACTTGGGCAGGTTAATCTCTGCATTAGGAACATCTTTGGGCGCAGAAAGACCAGTTGAGATTGGTGCTCCATTTTATTCTTCAGTATCTACCCAATCAGAACTATCTTCTAAACCAAGAGACTATCAACAGTTTGTAGAAGCAAGAACTGAGATGTTACCAGGGGGAAGGTATAAACGTAAGATGTTTAGAAGAGAATTGTGAGATTAATTGTTAAGTTTCTTATATTTTGTTTTTCCACAACACTTAAAAGTAGAAAAATTGTTCTTAGATTATGATTCGTTACTTAATAGCATTGGGGGCAGCAACAACTATTGTTTTAACACCTGGTTGTTTGGAACAGAAAGTTAGTGATTACCCCATTCCACCGAAACTAGGTTCTGATGCAAAAGGGATGACAGTTGGTGGTGATTATCTTGAACCGGTTATTAAAGAAGAAGATAGAGTTTCTGTTTCTGAATTGATGAGATATTTTAGATCTAACTCAATTAATCAAATTAAATATTGATTTTTTTCTGTTTTTTAAAAATTTTAAGACAAAATTTCCAAAAGCTTTATAAATGATCATAAAACACAACAAAGTAATAATAATACTCGAATACGAGGAGGATTTAACAATGGCAAAAGAAAAAGAACATATCAATTTAGTGTTTATCGGTCACGTAGATCACGGTAAATCTACCACTGTTGGTAGACTATTATTCGATTCTGGAAATATCGGTGAGCAAGCAATGAGAAAACTGAAAGAGAAGGCAGAACAGCTTGGAAAAGGTGGATTTGAATTCGCTTTCGTTATGGATAACTTAAAAGAAGAGCAGGAAAGAGGAGTTACAATTGACCTAGCTCACAAGAGATTCGATACAGACAAATATTATTTTACAGTTATCGATGCTCCTGGACACAGAGACTTCATTAAGAACATGATTACAGGCGCTTCTCAAGCAGACTGTGCAGTTCTAGTTGTTGCTGCTAACGATGGTGTAAATGCACAAACTATCGAGCACTTGAAATTATCTAAGATTTTTGGTGTAGGACAGTTAATCGTTGCTGTTAACAAAATGGACATTTCTGGAGTAGACTGGAGTGAAGCAAGATATAAAGAAGTTGTTGAAGAAGTTAAAAAACATGCAGCTCCGGCTGGATGGAAAGTAGACGACATTAGATTCTTACCTCTTGCAGCTCTACCTGGAGACAACATAGTTAAGAAAACTGAGAAGTTATCTTGGTGGGATGGAGATACCTTATTACAAGCTATCGACAAATTTGATGTTCCACAAAAACCTACCGACTTACCATTAAGACTACCAATTCAGGATGTGTATAACATCACTGGTATCGGAGTTGTACCTGTTGGAAGAATCGAAACCGGTGTAATGAAAATTGGAGATAAAGTAACAGTTGTACCTGGAAGAGAAGGTAAAGGTATTTCCGGTGAATGTAAAACTATTGAAATGCATCACGAGCAAGTTCAGAAAGCTGAACCTGGAGACAACGTAGGATTTAACGTACGAGGAATTGGTAAAAAAGATATTGCCAGAGGAGACGTATTAGGACCTTCAGACAATCCTCCAACTGTAGCTACTGAATTTACTGCACAAATTGTTATCATGAGTCACCCAAGTGTTGTTACTGTTGGTTATACACCTGTATTCCACATTCACACTGCACAAGTGGCTTGTAGATTTGCAGAAATCTTGAAAAAGATTAATCCTGCTACCGGTGAAGAAGTTACCGAAAACAAAGACATCTTAAGAAATGGAGATGCTGCTCTTGTTAGATTAATACCAGTTCAACCATTGGTTATCGAGAAGAACGGCGAAATCCCACAGATGTCTAGGTTTGCAATTCGTGACTCTGGAACTACTGTAGCTGCAGGGATGTGTATGGATTTAGTTAAAAAAGAGCTTTAAACCTCTTTTTAATTTTATTTTTTTTATTCAAAAAATGAAAAAGTTTATAAACAACCCATGGTGAACGAAGGTTTATTGTGGATAAATAAAAAATGGCACAGAGAGCAAGAATAAAGTTGGCAAGCATGGACATAGCTAAGATCAATCAGATCTGTGATAGCATTAGAGAAATCGCGGAGAAGACTGGTGTTGATCTTAAGGGTCCGATTCCATTACCAACTAAGAAGTTGAAAATTACCACCAGAAAAAGTCCTTGTGGTGAAGGTAGAGCTTCTTGGGAACGGTATGAAATGAGAGTGCATAAACGGCTAATTGATTTAGGTGCTGATGAAAGAACCTTACGTTTGGTGATGAGAGTTCCGATTCCTGATAATCTTAATATTGAAATTGAAATGGTTGATGCTTAAGAATTCTGATTTGTTTTATGAAAGTTGTGTTTTGAGATTTATTTTTTAATGTAATCACTATTTAGTAACAAAATAAACGAAAGATTTATAACTACTTATTATCACATTGATAATATGTATAAGCCAAAGCATTTAGAACATTTATCTATGGATTTAGATTGGTATACTCATGAGCATTCTGCACGTCAAGTGAGTATGCAAAGTTCTAGGTCTGGGCCTCCCGCATATAACTTAGATCAACTCCTTAAGCGGAATAAGGGAAGAGAATACAAAGGAGTACATCCTTTTTGTGCTGCCGAAGAATTAGGAGAAATTGTAACTTGTGTTATTTTTAAAAGAGCAGACCCCATCGAATATTTTCATACATTATATCTTGGTCCCGAAACTCAAGATCCTGAAACCGTTCATAAGATGGTGATTTCTAAATTGGGTTTAAATGAAGATGAGTTACAAAAAAGTTTAGTTTGTAGATTTGAGTCTTAGTTATATTTGTAGATTAGCCAAGATTCTATGTGATTTCTCAAAGAATATGGGTTATTTACAGAAAAAATGCTGGAAACTACTAACTAGTAGTTAAAACCAAAAAGCTTATAAATAGTCATAACAATTTATGTATATGGCAGTAAAGAGGCGACATTTATTGTATGATTATTTAGAATCTTTCTATTGTTCATCTAGTCCACACACTAAAGAATTAGGGGTAATTCCAGTTATTGTTTTGGATACTTCTGCGATAATGGATATAGAAAAAGCCTTTGTTAAGTCTGGAAAGAAGACAGGAGCAGTAGGTTTAGAACAAATTGCTGAGTCTGCAAGGGGGATGGGAAAAGTTAAATTTGTAGTTACAGATAGGGTTACTCAGGAATGTGCAGATCATCATTATCATTTATCTTCAAATGGTTATCGTAATGGTTTGGGAGATATTATCTTTAGTGCCGTTCGTGGTTTTAATTTAACTGCAAGAGACGAAAACTTGTTATTTAGATATAATACTAGCGAATTATCTGGTTTTGATGAAATGCGTTATGGTTTGAGAGAATTGTTTAGTTCTACCATTACTGGAAAAAAAGCTGAGCAAGATCCAATTTCTCCAACAGATTTAGATATTATTGATGCTTCAATGTTTCTTGCACAAAAATCTGCTGAACAATTTGCAGAGAATATCAAACAAGACAATGGTTCTCCATTAGAGAATGTTTATCGGACAATAGTATTATCTTCTGATGCCCATGTAAACAAAGCTTTAAATTTATTTTTATCTTCGCCGGATGGTGCTCGTTATCTTGATTATTTACGTCCAGTTAACGCCAGAGAATATTTTTTAGTAGAGGAAGGAAAAAGATGAGCTCATTTAAATTTCCTTCAATTAAAGATTATTATCATGGTAGACCTATGATTGATGAAAATTTATTTGTTTATGAAAAAGTTGATGGATCAAATGTTTCTTTACGTAACTCTGGATATAAGATTCAATTATGGAGCCGCGGAGGACAAATAAAAAAAACAAAATATTATTTTGATGAATTTAGAAAATTTGTTTATAATCAGTTGTATGCCTCATTGTTGGCCTTACCCGAAGAATTGGTTATTTTTGGAGAATTTGTACATAAAGGGTATGGACATATTCCCTATGATTCAAAATTTGTTGATAAAATGTTAACTATTGGTATTTATAATGAAGAAGAGAGTCGTTTCTTACATCCTGAAGAAAGAGACGAATGGCTTGACCTTTTGGGAGTTTCTAAGATCATTCCTCAAGTACCTTTAAAATCTCGAGGTAAAATTAATCAAAGATTATTGGAAGGTATTATTGAGAAAAGTGATTTATATGAAGGTCCCCCAGAAGGTGTAATCATTCATTCTTATTCTCCTGGTTATCCTAATGGAGTAAAATTGTTGAAACACTATCACCCAGAATTTTGCGAAGTAGATCCTAGTAAAAAAGGAGTTAATAAATATTTAACAAGAAAAAGATTTGTTAAGGCAGGTCAAAGAATATTGGAAGGTGGCATTACACTCGACTTTGAAGGTCTTGTCCACCTAACTTCTGTTGATGTATCTGATGAAATGAATTCTAATTCGAGAGATGTTGTTTCTCCAGATAAAATTAGGGAAAGAATTTTAGAAGATTATCCTGACAAAGTTAATTCAGTTCTAGAAAGTTTTAAAAAATAAAAAAAATAAATTAATCAATTATTTTCTTTTTTTGCTTGCTGGTTTATCAGGAAGACAACATTCTCCAGATCCACAACTGGGATGGAAAAATTTCATGACTCCAAACAAAACCATTAACGCACCTAAAAATGCAACCCAATTATCAATACCCGATAACTTTGGCCATACAAAGGCAGCTAACAAAATAAGAACACCAACTACAATTTTCATTGTTCCTGCACACTTAGGGCTATGACATTCCATTCTAAATCACCTCTTTTTGATTTAACTAATGTTAGAAAAGAAGTTATTGTTTATAAAATAACTGGTTTTTGGGAGAAAGATTTAAATAATTCATAATTAGTTATATATGTCAATGAGACCTCTCTTTGGTCAATTTCTAACATCTACAAAAATGGTAGTGGCAACTATGCTGGTTAGTTTGTTAAGTTACTGTTCGGCTCCTGAGAAAAAAGAAGCCATGATCTATGGTTGGCCTGCCAACACTTCAATGGTTCAAGATATTGATTTGGAGGCAATACTAGCAGTTTCTGATAGTAATGTAACTGAAGATTTTGGTTTAGATGATTATGTTACTTTTGTAGATTATAATGATTCAAAGATACAAGAATTAGCTGATAAGTTAACTGAAGATTGTAATTCAAAAGAAGAGGAAGCTCAAGCTTTGTTAGATTATGTTAATGGTACAATAGAATATGATTGGGACGAAGTGTTGAGTCTAAGGGAATATGTTCGTAAGCCTGGCAAGACTTTAAGTGATGGGAAAGGTGATTGTGAAGATGTTTCTATCTTGTATGCTTCTTTGTTGAAATCTAGAGGGATTGAAACCGGGTTAATTGTGATTCCTGGAATAATTCCTTGGCCAAAAAGTTGGTTACAAGTTGAAAATCCCAAAGTTAATCAAGGAGGATTTGGACATATTGCTGTTGCCGTAGAAGGGGACTTTCCTGGACAACCATATCAGGAAGTAGGAGGTAAGAATTATTATTTTGCTGAAACTACTGGTAATAAAAAAAATAGATGGATTGTTGGGGTGGTTCCTAGTCAAATGAAAGGAATGTATTCTAAATTGTATTTGGTGGATTAACGCCACTCAGAATGTCCAAATTGAATTAACAGATCAAAATTGGATACTAAGGGGACATCGCAAGCCCCGTAACAAGATCCGGACCAAAAAGTTATTTTTGCTGCTGTTTTTTTTTGGATTGTTTTTTGAATTTCTTCTGCTTTTGGTTTT
>Ga0233429_1000311_pt1 | contig 87841 bp, 82 predicted proteins | sample SI_118_April2016_3_FD_179879 | JGI IMG/M metagenome (GOLD analysis project Ga0233429, IMG submission 179879) | Seawater microbial communities from Saanich Inlet, British Columbia, Canada - SI_118_April2016_135_MG | ecosystem: Environmental > Aquatic > Marine > Inlet | place: Canada: British...
ACAATGCCAACGGACAGGTAGTAATCAGTGGTGCGCGCGCCGCCATTGAACGTTCGCTGGACATCGCCAAGGCCCATGGTGCCAAGCGCAGTGTTCTGCTGCCGGTCAGCGCACCTTTCCATTGTGCCCTGATGGCACCCGCCGCCGAGGTTATGGCTGAGGCCTTGTCCGAAGTTCAGATGAACAAGCCAGCGGTGCCGCTGGTTGCCAACGTGACTGCTGATTCTGTGGAAGATGCGGCGGTAATCCGGCGATTGTTGGTTGAACAGGTGACCGGTATGGTGCGTTGGCGCGAAGGCGTCATGTTCATGAAGGATAACGGCGTTGATACGCTGATCGAAGTCGGTGCCGGTAAGGTGTTGAGTGGGCTGGCGCGTCGTATTGACCGCGATCTCAAGGCCGTCAACATCGGTACGTCTGATGATGTCGCGGAATTCTTCAAAGCCTAAACTCTTTGACGTTGTCCTGATAACCGGGACAATATCCATTAGATAAAGAATCGACGGGGAAACGCCGCATGTTTGGTATGACGGGGAAACGGGCACTGGTCACCGGGGCATCAGGTGGCATCGGGGATGCCATCGCACGCGCTCTGCATGGGCAGGGAGCAGAGGTCGCGTTATCGGGAACCCGGGTCGATGCCCTTGAAGCCTTGAAGAATGATTTGGGCGAGCGCACCCACGCAGTACCCGGCGACCTGTCTTCGACGGATGGTCCGGCGGCTCTGTATAATGATGCCGCAGAGGCCATGGGCGGTGTCGATATCCTGATTAACAATGCCGGGCTGACACGCGACAATTTGTCCATGCGAATGAAGGATGACGAATGGCAGGCCGTTATTGATGTCAATCTGACGGCGGCGTTTCGTCTGGCGCGGGCCTGTCTGAAAGGCATGATGAAGCAGCGCTGGGGGCGGATTATTTCCATTACCTCCATTGTTGGTGTCACCGGCAACCCCGGACAGGCCAATTACGCGGCCTCGAAAGCAGGTCTGATCGGGATGTCAAAATCGCTGGCTCAGGAAGTCGCCAGCCGTTCGATCACCGTTAATTGTCTGGCCCCTGGGTTCATTGTTACGCCGATGACCGATGCCCTGAGCGACGATCAAAAAGAAGGCCTGATGGTCAACATTCCGAGTGGCCGTTTGGGCGAGACGTCGGACATCGCGTCCGGTGTTGTCTATCTGGCTAGCGAGGAGTCATCCTACGTAACCGGTCAGACCCTGCACGTGAATGGCGGGATGGCGATGATTTAAGCCTGACGGTTGGGCGTTTTGGGCGCTGGTCAGGCTAAAAAAAGTATGTTAGGAAACGCATTCTCCTGCGTTGCGACGCTGGAAACAAGTTTATGAATATTCGTAACCAACTGTGATTCAAGGAAGAAATTGAAATGAGTGATGTCGCCGATCGCGTCAAAAAAATCGTTCTGGAACACCTCGGTGTTGATGAATCGAAAGTATCCGAAACTGCCAGCTTCATCGATGATCTGGGCGCCGATAGCCTGGACACCGTCGAACTTGTGATGGCCTTTGAAGAAGAATTCGGTGTTGAAATTCCTGATGATGCTGCAGAAAAGATTCTGACCATCAAGGATGCCATTTCTTACATCGACGCCAATACCTGATAACAGGTATTGAGCGACGGGCGACAATACTCGTCGTCCGAAGAGGCCTCCGGATAACTTTATCGATCGTGGGACCCTGATATGAGACGTGTCGTTATTACCGGAATGGGCATGGTTTCTCCGCTTGGTTGCGGGGTTGAAACCAGTTGGCGTCGGCTGATCAACGCCGAATCTGGAATTGATGCGATTACATCGTTCGATGTATCGGACCTGCCTGCCAAGATCGCCGGACAGATCGATGAAGGCGAGGGCGAAGGCCTGTTCAACGTCGACGATTTCATCACACCGAAGGAACGCCGCCGGGTCGACGATTTCATCGTCTATGGCATGGCCGCAGCTCAGGAAGCGGTCGAGGACTCTGGCTGGAAGCCGGAATCCGATGACGATAAATTCAGCACTGGCGTGCTAATTGGATCCGGCATTGGCGGATTACCCGAAATTTCCCGTGGTGCGATCACCGTTGATTGCGAAAGCGGCGGTGGCGTCAGGCGGCTAAGTCCGTTCTTCATTCCGGCCAGCCTGATCAATCTTATTTCCGGCCAGGTCTCCATCAAATACGGTTTCAAGGGGCCGAACCACGCGGTCGTTACCGCGTGTTCGACCGGCGCTCACGCCATTGGTGATGCGGCTCGTCTAATTATGTGGGAAGACGCCGACGTGATGGTAGCCGGTGGTGCCGAAGCAGCCTGCTGCCGGGTCGGTATGGCCGGGTTCTCGCAGTCCAAGGCCCTGTCGACATCTTATAACGACAGACCCCAGGCTGGATCGCGCCCGTGGGATCGGGGCCGTGACGGTTTCGTCATGGGCGAAGGTGCCGGTGTTGTGGTGCTCGAAGAACTGGAACACGCAAAAGCACGTGGCGCCAAGATTTACGCAGAGGTCATCGGTTACGGACTGACCGGCGATGCCCATCACATTACGGCGCCGACGCCGGATGGCGATGGGGCTTTCCGTTGTATGACGGCGGCAATGAAGCGCGCTGAATTGAATCCCGAAGATATCGACTATGTGAACGCACATGGCACATCAACCATGGCTGACGTGATCGAGCTTGCAGCGGTGAAGCGTGCATTCGGCAATGCCGTCAATGATATCTCCATGTCGTCGACGAAATCGGCGATCGGTCATCTGCTGGGTGCTGCCGGGGCAGTCGAATCCATCTTCTCGATTCTCGCCATCAACAACAGCGTCGCGCCACCAACCCTCAATCTGGAAGACCCGGATGAAGGCTGCGATATCGATCTGGTGCCATTGCAGCCTCGTGAACGCGAAATCCGCGCCGCGCTGTCAAATTCCTTCGGCTTTGGCGGAACGAATGCGACGCTGGTGTTCAAGAAATTTTCTTAGGCTAGAATGTCGGGCATGCGCCGCTCATTCATCAGCATTCTATTGCTTATTGTTATTCTCGCCGCCGGGGCTGCGGTCGTAGGCGGTTATGCTTGGGCCTGGGGACGTTACACCGGGCCGGGACCTTCGACGGCTGATAACACCGTTATCATTCCACGCGGTTCCGGACTGAAAACCATTGCGCGAACGCTCGCCGGGGCGGGCATTATCGGCGATCAGATGGTTTTTCGGCTGGGTGCCAGGGTCAGTGGCGTCGACACACAACTGAAGGCCGGGGAATACACGTTCCCGGCACACATCAGTTCGGAAAATGCGGCGAAGATTCTGGCCAGTGGCAAGACCGTCGTGCATCGCTTGACCGTTCCCGAAGGCCTGACGTCGGCACAGATTTACCTGTTGTTGCTGGACACCGACGGTCTTGAAGGCGACATTGCCTTGCCTGTCGAAGGGACGATGTTGCCCGAGACATATCACTTTTCCCATGGCGACCGACGCAGCGTGTTGGCGCGCCGGATGCAAGATTCCATGCGCAAGAAACTGGCCGCCCTGTGGGCGGCACGTGCACCGTACCTGCCCTTTAAAAGCCCCGCCGATGCCCTGATCCTGGCATCCATCGTCGAAAAGGAAACGGCCCAGGCCGACGAGCGTCCGTTGATTGCCGGGGTCTTTATGAATCGTTTGAAAAAGGGCATGCGCCTGCAATCAGACCCGACGGTGATATACGGTATCAGCGATGGTGCCGGATTTATCGACCGGGCGTTGAGCCGGGCCGACCTGAACGCACCGAACCCGTACAACACGTATCAGATTAACGGCCTGCCACCGGGGCCTATCGGCAACCCGGGAGCCGCCGCACTGGATGCGGTATTCGCCCCTGCAAAAACTGATGCGCTGTATTTCGTTGCCGACGGAACCGGCGGCCACGTGTTTGCCAAGACCCTGAAAGAGCACAATCGCAACGTTGCCAAGTGGCGCAAAATCAGGGATGCCCGTGGTGGTTAGCCTTTGTTGGGCAAGCGGTTGAGCAATCGAATTCTAAGGCCGGACGGCAATACATTCATGATCCTGATGGCCAGCGCCAGCGGCCATGGGAAGGCGATGACGGCGGGGTTCCGGACAAGCTTTTTGCGGATAATGCGGGCGGCTTTGTCAGCTTCCATCAGCAACGGCATGTTGAACTTGTTTTCGTCTGTGATGCGGCTTTTAACGAAACCGGGACAGATGATGCTGACGCCGATACCGTCGCCGGACAGCCGCCCGCGTAACGCTTCACCCCATGCCTTGACCATGACCTTCGATGCCGAATAAGCAGGCGCTGATGACATACCGAAGAACCCGGCCAGCGAGCTCATCAGCGCGATTTGACCTTGGCCGCGTTTCTGCATGCGCGGCAATACCGGCAATACGGTATTCAGTACACCCGCCATGTTGACGGAGAAGATATCACGGGTGGTGACGTCGTCCATTTTACCGCCGCCGGAGATCCCGGCGTTGGCAATCACCAGATCAAGGGGCTGCACTTCGTCGATTTGGTCGATCCAGTCGGCCATGGTCTGCATATCGGCGGCATCGACGGTTTCGGCAGTGACCATTGCACCGGCCTCGCGACAGGCCCGGGCGACCGCTTCAAGCCGGTCGGCATTGCGTCCCGTCAACGCCAGGAACACTCCCGGCGCGGCATAGTCCAGCGCCAACGCAGCCCCGATGCCGCTGGAGGCACCGGTAATCAATATGGAACGGGGGTCAGTCAAAGATCCAGACATGGTTTTTTATAGATCGAACCGGTAGGCGAGAAAGTGCAACTTGCCCTCAATTGAGGGCAGATACGTTGCACGAAAATATTGGAATCGATCAAATTATCTGCCATCAAATAGTCCCCTTTGATGACAGTTTGATCTATAAAAAGGGGGAAGGGAATAGTTAGTGACAATCAACTCAATGACCGGTTTTGCCAGTGCCGAAGGCCATAACGATGATGCTTCCTGGGGTTGGGAGGCGCGCAGCGTCAATGGCAAGGGAACCGATGTGCGTCTGCGCCTGCCCGGCGGGTTCGAGGCGCTGGAACAGCCGGTCCGCGAGCGCGCCAAAAAGGCCGTCCGGCGCGGCAACGTTTCACTGTCACTGACCCTGAGCAGAACCGGCTCGACCGATTCCGTTCGCCTGAATGACGATGTGTTCAATGCCGTTACCGACCTGCTGCCCGAATTGGCGGCGAGGGTGCCCGATGCTGCTCCGGCCAGCCTTGATGGTTTGCTGGCCCTGCGCGGTGTTCTTGAAAGCGTCGATGAAGGTTTGAGCGAAGAACAAATGGAGCAAATGCACCCGGCCCTGATGGCTGATCTGGAAGTGGCACTGTTGGCGCTTGGCGATATGCGCGCTGAAGAAGGGGCCCGCCTTACCGTGGTTCTGGAAGAACAGATCAACAGCATCGGCGCATTGACCAATGAAGCTTTGAGTCTGGCCGCGATGCAGCCTGACGCCATCGCCAAACGACTGAAAGAACAGGTCGATGCCTTGCTCAAAGATATCCCGGCACTGCCTACCGAACGATTGGCCCAGGAAGCGGCATTATTGATGACCAAGGCCGATGTATCGGAAGAACTGGACCGCCTGGCGGCGCATGTCTCGGCAGTGCGGGATTTAATGGTGGCGGACGCGGCCATCGGTCGCAAGCTGGACTTTTTATGTCAGGAGTTTAATCGTGAAGCCAACACGCTATGTTCGAAGTCGACGGATGTTGAACTGACCCGCGTCGGACTCGAACTGAAAGTCGTTATCGAACAATTCAGGGAACAGGTGCAAAACATTGAGTGAAACCCCAAAGATCAAACAGCGTGGCCTGATGCTGGTGTTGTCGTCTCCGTCAGGGGCCGGAAAATCCACTATTTCCAAGGCATTGTTGGATAGCGAAAACAAGATGATCATGTCTGTTTCAGCAACCACACGGGAACCTCGGCCCGGAGAAGTCGATGGCGTTGACTACTTCTTCGTCGACAAGGCGGAATTCGATCGCATGGTTTCTGATAAGGAAATGCTCGAACACGCAGAGGTCTTTGGCAATTTTTATGGCACCCCCAGGCTGCCCGTCGATAATGCCCTTCGCAAGGGCTGGGACGTCCTGTTCGACGTCGACTGGCAAGGCGCACGTAAAATCAGTAACAGCGCCGGCAAGGACATGGTCGGGGTGTTCATTCTGCCGCCGTCGCACGAAGAACTGGAACGCAGGCTCTATGACCGGGCTCAGGATTCCGATGACGTGGTGAAAAAACGCATGGCAGAGGCAGCCGGTGAAATGGAACACTGGGCCGAATACGATTACATCATCATCAATGATGATCTGGATGAAAGTATCGCTCAGGTGCGCGCCATTCTGAAGGCGGAACGGCAACGCCCGAACCGACAGGATGGATTGCCGGAATTCGTTACCGCAATGTGTTAGCGGAATTTGTTAGCGCCCTGCGGGGCGCAATGTGTTGGCGCGCTACGCGGCGAGGATTCTGGAAGCCAGGTTAAACTTTTTATATGAGTCTAGATTTTTAGAGATTCAGCAATACGACAGAACTGTTCCACGCTCAGCGTTTCGGCCCGTGCCGTCGGGTCGATGCCCAGACTTTCCAGATCGATATTCAGGGGTTTAAGCGAGGCGCGCAGCATCTTGCGGCGTTGGCCGAAGGCGGCAGCCGTCACCGTCTCGAGGGATTTCATACCACCCGTTGCCAGCGGATCAGTGCGCCGGGTCAGGGTGACAACGGCGCTGTCGACCTTGGGCGGCGGGGTGAAGGCGGTCTTGGCGACAGTGAAATCCATATGCACATCGCACAGCCACTGGCTCAGCACCGACAGCCGACCATAGGTTTTCGTGCCCGGTCCGGCGGCGATGCGTTCGGCGACTTCTTTTTGAAACATCAGGGTCAGGCTGTTGATGGACTCGATCTGTTTCAGCCACCCGATAAGCAACGGCGTCGCCACGTTGTAAGGCAGGTTGGCGACGACCTTAAGCGGGGCGGGGCCAAGATTGGTGATGTCGGTTTCAAGGGCATCGGCCTCGATAATTTTCAAGCGCCCAGGATAGGCATCGCTGAGTTCCGCCAGCGCCTCGACGCAACGGGGGTCGCGTTCGATGGCGACAAGATTTTCAGCACCAGCATCAAGCAGGGCGCGGGTCAGCCCACCCGGACCGGGGCCGATCTCAACAACCGTATATCCCTTAAGCTCGCCTGCGGCCCGGGCAATACGACCGGTCAGATTAAGGTCGAGCAGGAAATGCTGTCCCAGCTTCTTGCGGGCATCGAGGCCATAACGCCGAATAAGGTCGCCGAGAGGGGGCAGGTCAACCATCTTTACGCACGACGCCCATAAGACATGTCGGCGGCCATAATCAACGCCGCCAGCAGGCTCGCCTCGCTGGCTTGTCCACTGCCTGCGATGTCAAAGGCGGTGCCGTGATCGGGCGATGTGCGCACGAACGGCAGGCCGAGAGTGACGTTGACGGCATTCTCGAAATCCAGCGTCTTGATCGGGATCAGGGCTTGGTCGTGGTACATGCAGATGGCGGCGTCATAATCGGCGCGGGCGGCACTGTGAAACAGGGTGTCGGGCGGACACGGACCGATGGCATCAATACCCAGACCTTGCAGCGCTTCAACCGCCGGGGCGACGATTGTCTGTTCTTCATCGCCCATACCACCGCCTTCGCCGGCATGCGGGTTCAGCCCGGCAATGGCCAGACGCGGCTTGGCAATGCCGAAGTCTTGCTCAAGGGAACGGGCGGTAATGTTGGCGATGTCGACGATGTCTTCGGTCGTCAGGGTCTTGATGGCGTCGCTCAGGCTGACATGGACGGTGACCGGCACCACCCGAAGCTCTGGGCAGGCCAACATCATCACCGGTGGTGTTCCAATTCCGGCCAGCGAGGCTAAAAACTCTGTATGACCGGGGAATTTGAACCCGGCGTCATACAGAACCTTCTTGTTGATCGGGTTGGTAACAACAGCCCCGGCCTCGCCAGACAGGGTCAGTGAAACGGCGGTTTCAATGGCCGCGATAATGGCTTCGGCATTGTCGCTATCGGGGACACCTGGTCGGGACTCTTTGCTCAAAGGACGATGAAGAACCGGCAGGGCGGATGCAAAAATATCGATGACATTGGCCGGAGAATGAACTTCTGTCAGTGGCACATCAAGGCTGATATTGCTCGCAAGGCTTCGCAAACGGTTCAGGTCGTCGATGATAAAAAAGGCTGGAACCGAAGAATTCCCCCGACCTTTGATCCAGGCCTTCAGCGCGATCTCGCCGCCGACGCCCGCCGGGTCGCCCATGGTCAGGGCAAGGGGGGCAGCGGTCATATGCGGATATCCACAAAGGCGGTATTTCGCAAATCACGCAGACGTCGCCTGGCCGCGATATCAAGCCGTTCGTTGGTCAGATCGTTTAATATCTTCTTGCGCGCTTTCTGCAAGGCAGTAGCGCCCGATCGCCCACAGACCATCAGGACGATAGGTCCATCACTTGACGGCATCGGGGCGCTGGCTTCCCCGATCTCCAGCTTGGCGAGGTTTTTCTGAATAATCTCGGGAAGAGAGCTCACTTCGATTTCACCCAGACTTCCCGACATGGGAGAGCCTTCTTCCTTGGCAAGTTTATCCAGGTTCTCGCAGCCTTTTATGTCGGCGGTGCGTGTTTTAATTTCTTCCATGCGGGCGGCGATGTCTTCTTTCGTGGCCGGTGCGGATAACGGAAAAATCGCCTGCTGTAACGTTACTTTTTCGTCAGATGAGCTCAGCCCTTTACCGGTGCGGACATCGCGGGTGAGGATAATGTAATAACCGGCAATGGTGCGGACCGGGGCCGATAAAGTGCCCTTTTCAAGGGTTGGTAAAATGGCGTCAATCTCGTCACCCAATTGGCCGGGACGTACCCAGCCAAGGTCGCCACCGACCGCTGCTGATGCGCTTTGTGAGTAGTTTCTTGCAATATTGGTGAAACTGGCACCTGTCTTCATATTTTCGATTATTCGCATGGCCAGATTGCGAACATCATTTTCAACTTGCGGATTATCGACGGGAAGGAATATTTCGGCGAGTCGGTATTCCGGCTTGCCTTTGTTGGCATTCATCTCCGCGATGATTTCATCAATTTCTTCATCGCCGATCTGAATATTTTGACTGAGTGAACGGTTGACGGCGCGGCTCCAGGTAATGCCCGCTTCGATTTGTTCCAGCAAGGTCAATTTATGGATGCCCTTGGAGGCAAGAAATTTATCCAGTCCACCGGCGGGCAATTTGTTTCGGCGTTCCATGTTTCGGTATGCATTTTCAACCGCACCGCGGGGAATGTTGATGCCTAGGCGCTTGGCCTCTTGCATCTTCAGTTTTTCGTCGACCAGTTGGTTTAGAACCTGACGTGACAAACGTTTTCGATTTTCAGCACTGTTCTCAAGGTTCGAATTGACAATAAGCAGCGATAGCCGGGATTTGAGGTCAAAAACGGAAATGACGTCGTCATTGACGATGGCCGCAATTCCCAACGACTGGGCCGACGAATAGTTTGCGGAAAAAACCGACAATGACAGCAAGACCAGGGCATAAAGAAAACGTTTCATTTTCATTGTGTCGACAAGCTGGTGCTGGGTGCGACTTCGCCCAGGGTTTTAAAGACGATACGGAACATGATTGAATCTTCTGGCTGTAAATCGCGGTCTTCAAATGTTGTTCTGCTCAAGTTGGTCGACAGAAGAAAGCACTCGTCTTCGTATGTTAATCCCAATCGCATGGAACGGAGTTCATCTGCATCCATATCGCGCGTACCAGACAAACTACCATGCCAGTAGCGGCTGAGTTGAGACGATAGAGTGCCGTTAATTTCTTCCCGGCCTGCAAACTCGCTGTCTTCCTGTCGGTCGAAATAAATATAGCGCGTAGTGACGTTCAATGATGGCGGTCCTGCGGACATGTTTATTTCATTTCGCCGAGCTTCCAGATTGTCCTTGCTCAACCGGGTTCGGTAATAGACATCAAGGTTCTTTTTCGGTGACACATGAACACGTCCGACAATGTCAGAGAAATTATCGTCCAAGCCAGACCCGGCTGCAAACGTATCATCAACCTTGTAACGATAGCTTTGCCCGACAAGCAGGCTGGTGGATCCGCCTTGCTCGCCGAAGACACCCCATTTAAAGCCGTAGTTAACACGCGGACCGCCCTCGACCTTGTCGATTCCGGAAAACCGGTTGGTGCTGAACAGGTTGGTGTCGTCGAACTCGAAATTGAGACTGTCCTCGTTGGGGATTTTGTCCGGATTGCCGCCATAGGGGCTGAGGACAACAGCGGCGATGGGCTCAAACATTTGATAGACGCTTCCTTCCTGGCGGACGAACGGATAGCGCCAGTCCAGCGCGACTTGCGGCATCAGCCTGTATGCGATGCCGGAATAATCATCTTTCATCTCACCTCGCGACAGGCTGTTGACCTGATAGAAATCAGCATTCAGCGATGCGGAAAGGGTGTAGATATCGCCCTTCGGCGCGATGTATGGCAATTGCCAGCCGCCACGCATGGAAACCCTGTGGGTATCCGTGCCTTCATTTCTGGTCAGTGACAGAATGTTGACGTCAAGGTTGGTCTTGCCGCCAAGGCGACCGGGTTTACTCTCATGATTGTATTCAACCAGTGGCAGGATCAGCGGAATGGTGTCGTCATTGTCGGTCTCCTGCAATCCCTGGAAGGTGGTCGTGCCAACATAGACATAGTTACGTTCGCGGAATCCTTCGGCAAACAACTGCGAGGTCAATGATCCGCCGGAATTGGAAATTGTTCTGTCGGAACTGAAACCGAAGCGTGACATGTAGGTGTCATCAGAGGCCCGGTTAAGATCGAAGCCCCATCGCCATGTATCGTCGAGGTCAAAGCGCCCTTTTGCTGCGATGTGTCCACGTACGCCGAAGCTGCCTTCTTCCGTCTCGTAATCTGCGTCGGATTCATTTTCGGCAATACTGCCCCGCGCCGTTAACTCACCCTCGACGAATTTGTGGCGGTATTCGGTCCCAAGAACGATGCCCTGCTTGGTCGTCACGATAGGGGTGATGGTGGCATCGGCATTGGATGCAATATTCAGGAAATATGGCGTTGCAACCCTCGCCCCAAGGGCATTTGACGATCCGATGCTAGGTGCCAGAAAACCGCTGCGCCGTTTAACCGTCGGGTCCGGGTGCGACAGGTAAGGCGTATAAAGGATAGGAATGCCGGCCAGCTCCAGCCACGCGTCGGTGTATTCGATGGTCTGGCGGCTCTTGTCGTGCACCACCTTAATGGCCTTCAACTGCCACAATGGCGGGCGGCTGGGGTCCTCTATGCATAATTCACAAGGGGAATAGACGACCTGGCGCATATCCGTGCGGTTGCCCTCGCTAAGACGACCACCGGCCGCCGCGATCCGGGAGCGATCGCTGAGGATGGATCTGAGATCCCGGATGATGCCGTGTCTGATATCACCGGTCAGTTCCATGAACTCAGCGAAGATGACTTCGCCGGTCGGTTCCAGCAGGGTGATGTTCCCAGATGCACTGACCAGGTCCTGCCTGCGGTTGTAGATAATGGTGTCGGCCCTGAGAACGCGTTCTTCATAGTTCAGGTGAACATTGCCGCGCGCGGTGATGATGTCGAGATCGCCATCGTGCTGCATTTCATCAGCCGTGAATCTGACGCCTTCCTCTTCGGCTCCGGCATCGACAGCCCGAACGGTCTCAGGCATTTGTGCATCAACAGCAGCCAGGCTGTTGGCCGGAAGTGCGGCAAGAACAGTCAGCAACAGCGATACCGCCGGTAAAATGTAATAGTGGCGCGTCATTCTTTAATCTTAACCATCTTCAAGGTGTAGCAGCATGGCAAGTCCAAGCAGGGTTGTTACTCCCGATGGGCTCCATGCGGCAAGGATAACGGGAATGCTGTCTGATAGCCCCAGGGCAAAGACGACATCGGAGAAAAAATACAACAACAATCCAGTCAATACACCCCCTGAAACGACATAAATTGTTCCCCCGCGACGGGAATGACGCAGGGTAAAGGTGGCGGCGATCAAAACCATGGCGCACATCAGCAACGGCGAAGCGAGCAGAGAATGCAAATGCAGACGATGCCTGAGCGCCGAAAAGCCTGCTGCATCCAGGGTGTCGATAAAGGCTGGCAGGTCCCAGAACGACATGGTTTCCGGCGGTGCGAAGTTGTCCTGAATGGAACCCAGGGTCAGGTCGGTTTCGAGCCAGAACTCTTCTTCGAATTTTGATGGCTTGTCCGGAATATGCAACCAAACCGAACGCATGTGCCAGAAGCCGTCTTCAAGCTCTGCACTTTCAGCATCAATCCGGCTGATGAATTTATCAGCCCCTTCGTAAATGAAGACGTTGACGCCAGACAATTTAACGTCGTCGTCTTGCTGCAGAACGCTGGTGGCGTGAATGACCGACTGGTCCGATCCGTTCGACTGGCGCAGCCACAAGCCTGACCCGGATAGGGCGAGGAAATTCACCTGTCCCTTGAATGCCGCCCCCTCAAGCCGTTCATAACGGGTCAGGGTCGCCGATGACAGGGGATTAAGAATACCGATCATGATGATGCCAAGCATGAAAGCCAGCGCCAGCACCGGCAGCAGGAACTGCCATGCCGATACCCCGGCGGCACGAGATACGACCAGTTCGTGGGTTCTTGTCAGTCGCCAAAAAGCCGCCATGCTGCCAAACAGGACGGCAAACGGGAAAATCTGCTGGCCCATGTGGGGCAATTTCAGGGCAGCCATTTCCAGCACCAGAGAAACACCAATGTCGGGTTTCGACGATGCGCGACGCAAAAGCTCGATACTGTCGACAAGCAAAATCAATATCATCAGCATCGAAAATATAGACAGGAAGCTGACAATGAACTGCTTGCCAATATAGTAAGACATGGTGGTTGAAAGACGCACAGCCAGTCCCCTAACTTGCCGCTTGCAGGCGTTGCGAGACCCGGTTTCTGGGAGATCGAAGCATCGCTATGAAACCGACGGCTACCGGCAATAACACCAGCGTATACAGCAACGGCAGCATTGACAGGTTCCGGGCCGTCGCGTTTTCCAGTGTCAGCATTGCCGCTTGCAGGCAGACAACCGTGATGGCCGCCCCAAAAACGCGGCGCGACTGGGCCCGTCGGGTGAAACTGCCCGATATTAGAAATAACAGCCCGATCAGCGTATAGCCCAGTGACGCCAATGGGGTCAGGATGCGTTTGTGACCCTCGACCGTGAATTTTCCGATGTCTTTGGCATCCAGCTCAGGATCGTCTTGAAGGTTGAACAGCTCGTAGACGGATCTTTCCCGGGCCTCGCGAAAACGACCGTCATCAACGGCTTTCGATGCCTCAATCTCGAAAATGTAGCGGTCGAAATACAGGATCGACAACTGATTGGTGTCGGGATCGACTTCTTGTCGGTTGCCGTTGAACATGACAACGCGGGAATTGTTCTCGCCTTCGACCATGGCACCGCGTTCGGCCAGCAGGGTGTAGGGCTTTTTCTCCTTGCGGTTATCATGGACCATGATGCCGTGCAGTTGGCCATCGCCGCTGCGTTCGCGGACATAAACGGTGATACCGTTTGATACCTCGTTGAAGGCCCCTTCCTGCAACAAGATATTGGTATAGCTGTAGCGGATGTCCCATTGCAGGTCACGGAACATGCGATACGACTGGGGCAGCAGATACAGGTTCAGCAGATACCCGACAGCAACGATCATCATGGCCATGATGATTGCTGGTTTTGCCAGCGATACCTGGCTTAAACCCGCCGCCCGCATGACCACTAACTCACGGTCGCTGATCATTTTCGAATAGACGAAAACGACGACGGTAAAAAGCGCGATAGGCAGAACGATGGACAGGAAATTGGGCAGCAACAGCATCGTCAGATAGACGAAGCTGCCTGCCGTCAGGCCCCGATTGACGATCATTTCGACGAACTTAAGCGATTGCGTCAGCCAGATGACACACGTCAGCCCCGCTGTGACGAGAATCATACCCACAAGCAACTGCCCGAGGACGTATTTGTTAAACCCGCTCATGTCTGAAATTCAACCCTTCTGGCCAGTCGCCAAAATGTCGGAAAACCACTAAAAAATCAAGGCTTAACGGAAATATTGGCGGTTGTCGCAGGGAGGCTGGGAAGGCCTCTGGCGGACCGGATAAAGGGGTTGTATCAAGCGCTGGGTGGAAGAACTTTCCCCGGGTTCATGATACCTTTGGGGTCGAGCGCCGTCTTCAGGGTCCGCATCAGGTCGATCTCGACCTCGCTTTTATAGCGTTCCAGGTCGCCGATTTTCAGCTGACCAATGCCGTGTTCGGCGCTGAAACTGCCGCCCATGGTGTCGATCAGGTCATGCACCAGCCGGTTGAAATGCCCCCATTTTCCCAGATAGGCCTCGGCATCCATTCCTTCGGGCTGGCTCAGGTTGAAATGAATATTACCGTCGCCAGCATGGCCAAAGGCGCAGATGCGGATGCCCGGCATTTCGGCCTCGACCATTTTTGTGGCGCGTTCCAGGAATTCCGGCACCTTTGATACCGCGACCGCGACATCGTGCTTGATCGAACCGCCGACCAGCTTTTGTGCCTCTGGAATACTTTCGCGCAGCCGCCATAACTCGTCGCCTTGTGCACCGCTGGCGGCGATCACGGCGTCGTCGATGATGCCGTCTTGGAGCGCTATCCCAAGCGTCGCTTCCAGTTGTTCCTTCAGGCCAGCTGACTGTCCGGCGACCTCAATCAGCGCGTATTGCCCATGGGCGTCGTCCAACGGGTCGCGGACACCGGGAATATGAGCCGCCGTAATCTCGACGGCAAAACGGTTGAACAGCTCGAATGCCGTGATTGAATCTCCCAGCACGCCGTTAATGCGGCTGAACAGTTCCATAATGGCGCTGGCATCCGCTGCCCCGCAGATACAGACTTCGCGGGTCGTCGGTTTTGGAAACAGTTTCAGCACGGCAGCCGTGATAATACCCAGCGTTCCTTCGGAACCGACAAACAGATGCTTCATGTCATAGCCGGTGTTGTCCTTGCGCAGACCCTTCAGCCCGTCCCAGACGCGACCGTCGGGGAGCACCACTTCCAGCCCCAGCACCATGTCACGGGCATTGCCGTACCTCAGCACCTGAACGCCGCCGGCGTTGGTCGCCAGATTACCGCCGATGCGGCACGATCCTTCGGCTGCCAGGCTCAACGGAAACAGCGCGCCCGCATCATCGGCGGCGGTTTGAACATCGGCCAGAATAACCCCGGCCTCGACCGTCATGGTGCGATTGGCGACATCAATATCGCGAATGGTGGTCATCCGCTCGGTCGACACAATAATGCCGTCCTGTTCGCTGAACATCGGGACGTTGCCGCCGACCAGCCCGGTGTTGCCACTCTGTGGCGTGATGCCAAGACCGGTGTCAGAACAAATGGCGACGATGCGCGATACCTCGTCGGTCGATGCCGGACGCGCAATTCCGGCACACGCGCCCTGATACAAACCGCGCGGCTCAATCAGATAGGGTGCCATATCACCTTCGTTGTCGATCCAGCCCTTCGGCCCGACAACATCGCGAATTCGATCCAGTGCGTCTGCGTACGTTTTCATATCGCGGGCATAATGGCGTCAGGGCGGTGCGCAAACAAGGGGGCTTCGGCTTATAACCACTCGCCGAATTTCAAAGCATTCTCTTTCGGCAAGATTATCCCTATATACAACGGGTTGATGACAGGAGAAATCGATGCCAAATGTTGAAGTGAGAGATGCAGACGGAAAACTGATCCATACCTATGAGATGGTTGCCGCTGGATACGGCGATCTGGTCATGGCCGATGATCTGATCGATACGGCAAAAAAGAACGCTATTGAGGATGAACTTGTCAGTGAAGATGAGACGGACAAGCTGACCTTTAAAGTGGTTGAATGAACCAGTCTTTTTTTAGGGCCGTTCAGCTGCTGTTGCCAAACTTGTCTTGATTTCCAGAGGCCCAAAAAGGCACAGGGCGAATAGCCCCGCCCGGTGCTTGAGGAACAGCATGCAGCGCCTCGCCGGTGTTCGTCGTCCCGGTGGCGTATCCAAGAATGCCAACGGTCGTGGATTGCAGATCATTTACGAGGAAACATGCGCCATTATTAGGAAGCGGTGGCAAATGGACTAGTAGCAAGGCTCACAGAGGCAGTTTCCATAAGTTGTTTTAAAACGATCTAGCCGACCTCAACCCGGTTGCGACCGCTTTCCTTCGCTCGGTACAACGCCCTGTCGGCTCGTTCGATAAGCACTTCCACCTTCTCGCCCAATTTATGGCTCGTAACGCCAAAACTGGCTGTTTGTTGGCCTGTTTTCGGGAAATCTTTCTCCTCAATCAAGGCGCGGAGGTTCTCGGCCAGCAACTTGCAGCCGTTTTCGTCGGTGCCCGGGCAAAGAATGAGGAACTCTTCTCCTCCCCATCGACCGACAATGTCCACGCTGCGTATGGCCGTCTCCAACAAACGCGCGAAAATCACGAGGCTATGATCTCCCACCTGATGCCCATAAGTATCGTTGACCTTCTTGAAATGGTCGATGTCCAGCAGGATTACGCCAAATTCAGATCCGTTCCGCGCGGCGCGTTGGATTTCATTCTCCAGGGCTTCGTCGAGTTTTAGCCGGTTGAAAACATTGGTCAAAGGATCGGTCGTCGATATTTTTTTGAGTATCTGATTTTGCTCTTCAAGTTTGGTCTGCGCCAAATTCAATTCAGACAACGTACTGGAAATTTTCTGGTTCGCTCGGGCCAAACGGCGGTTCCAGTACAAGGACAAGGACAAAAGCAAAGTCGCGAGGAAAATAGCCTGCCACAGGAGCGTGTAATCGGTCACCTGCTTGATGGTGATGGCGATCCACTTGTCACGAATGCTTTGAGAAACCTTGGGGTCAATAGCCTGAAGGGCTTTGCCGAATACCGTACCCAGTAATGGCTCGTCGCTGCGCGTGGCAACGCCCAAGTCGTATGTCAAAGGTAAACTGCCAGTCACAGCCAATTCATCCAGTTTGTTGGTCTGCAAAGAGAAGACCACAGCACCCTGAGCGCCGATATAACCAAACACTTTACCTTCAATTACCTTTAGCAATCCCTCGACATTGTTTTCCACTTCCACAAGATCTATGTCCGGGTAGAGTGCCAGAAGCTTTTCAATCGCAATGTCGCCAGCGATAACGGCAAAACTATTCCCTGCACCTTCCAAGCTATCTTCTACGAAAATGCGGTCGTAGCGGGTGACCACGGCCAAGGGCAAGTTGAAGTAGGGGACGGAAAAATCCAGAAAGGTTTTGCGCTCTTCACTTTCGTTGATTTGCGACACCACATCGCAATCACGATTGCGCGCAGCGTTCATCAAGTCATCCCAGTTCTTAGCCGGGTGGACGACCATTTCCATATCCAGCATGCGAGCGACAACTTTGAAATAATCCCCAGACAATCCATCGTGTTCGCCTTGATCGTTTACGCCGTCAAAAGGCATACGGTCCGGGTCTACGCAGACATTAATCTGCCCTTTAGCTTCCAAATAGCGCCGTTCGGAATCGGTCAGATCAATCTGTGTGATAGATTGGGCATAAGCAGGTTGGGCGAGCATCACAACGAGAAGACTCATTGAGGTACATAACAGGGCTAATCCAGGCGCTATCCGTTGTCGTTTCAACATAATCCTGCAAAACAACATGCGACTTTTCAAAAATGAACCCGCAAACACTTTAATATATTGCTTCAACGGCTTCGGCTCCCCCATCAAGTGACTTAGTTTCAAGATTTAGTCGTGACAAATTTAGAAACCATCACATGTATAGATGGCAGAATACAGCCCCGCAATCTTACTTTGTGCAAGCCCTTTTCAGCCGATCATTGATGGCGCGGCCAAGGCCCTCGTCGGGGATCGGCATCACGGCGATGCCGTTGAATCCCGGCTGGTCAAGCATGCGGATCATGGCGAACAGGTTGGCCGCCGCTTCCTTCAGGTCGCCCGAGCGGCTGAGGTTGGCGGCTCGGCGTTTGGCACCTGAGCCAAAGGCGAGCAGTGCCTCGCCGGTATTGGCTGTCTCGGCGTTCAGGCGCAGCGGAATTCTGGGTGCGTAGTGACGGCTCATCTGGCCCGGTGATTTCGGCGCATCATCGTCGCTGCCCGCAATCGCCAGTGGCCCGATAATATCCTCGATATCTTCTTGGCAGATGCCGCCGGGGCGCAGCAGGGTCGGGGCATCGGTGCTGAGGTCGACGACAGTGGATTCCAACCCTACCGTACACGGCCCGCCATCAAGGATGATATCAACCGCGTCGCCAAGTCCATCGAGAACATGCCCGGCCGTCGTCGGGCTGATTTCGCCGGATCGGTTGGCGCTGGGCGCGGCAATGGGACTTCCAGAGGCCTCAATTAACGTATGGGCAATCGGGTGATTGGGAACCCGTACCGCCAGCGTGTCGAGCCCGGCACTGGCCAGCAGCGAGACGGTGCAGTCTTCACTGCGCGGCAGTACCAGCGTCAGCGCACCGGGCCAGAAGGCGTCAGAAAGTTTGGTCGCGATGTCGTTAAAGACAACGGCGTCCATGGCGGACTGCTGATCGGTGAAGTGGATAATCAACGGATTGAATTGCGGTCGTTGTTTGGCATCGTAAACGGCGGCGACGGCAGCATCGTTTCGGGCATCGCAGCCAAAGCCATAAACGGTCTCGGTTGGAAAGGCGACCAGTCGGCCCGCGCCAATGGCTTCGGCGGCCTCGGCAATGGCCTCGGGCGTTGCCGTTTTCAGGCGGTCCTCTGTATCGGGGAGTTCCAAGGGGAGCCGTTCCTCGTTCGTTAAAAACCCAAAAAAGAGCCGCCGGACTGGCCAACGGCTCTTGATTATCTTCTCTTTCTGCTTCTGGCTAGGCCATCCGCGGTAATGACCCGGCGCTGCAGTCACCGTAAAGGATTACGGCGGCTATATCTGGCTCCGGTCTCCCGGTCGCCAGTACGATTATAGTGCGCCTCAGGCCCGAAATCGTCAAGACTTGAAAACGGAAAAAACCTGCCTAGTGCTGGGTTCCGTCAGGGAGAATCTCGTCCGTTTCCTCAAGCCCACGAACGATGAAATCGGGATTTTCCATCCCTTCTTTTCCATACTGCAACGGGCTGCCGTCCAGTGTGCATACGCTGCCACCTGCGGCCTCGACAACAGCGTGCCCTGCGGCGGTATCCCATTCCATGGTGCGACCCAGACGCGGATAGATGTCGGCACCGCCACTGGCGATCTGACAGAACTTCAGCGAGCTGCCGGCGCTGGTCGAGGTTTTGACGTTCAGTGTGGCGATGTATTCTTCAAGCTCCGGTGTGCGGTGGTTGCGGCTGGCGACGACGACCAGTCCGCCGTCAGTAGGCGGACGGCACGATATCAGGCGTGCCTCTTCGCCACCGGTCTCGGCGAACGCGCCGCTGGCGCTGCCAAAATAGGTTTCGTTCAAGGCCGGGGCATGGACGACACCCAGCACAGGACAACCGTCTTCAATCAGCGCGATGTTGACGGTGAACTCGTCGTTCTTGGCAACAAAGCTTTTGGTGCCGTCCAGCGCATCGACCAGCCAGAACGGCTCGGCCCCGACGGCGGGTGCGTTACCTTCGGCGAAAGCCTCTTCACCGACAATCGGATATTTGGCGGTGATGCCTTCGCGGATGCCCCGCAAAATCAGGGCTTCGGCAATGCGGTCGGCCTCGGTTACAGGTGATGCGTCGGCCTTGGTCTCGACCTCGAAATCGCTGTTATAAATTTTCAGGATTTCCTTACCGGCGCTCTTCGCCAGATCGCCAACCTGTTCCAACAGGGCAATGGATATATTCAGGGTCACTGTTCGCTCCGCTTCTACGACTCGTTGGCGGGAATGATACCAAGTTTCTAAGGTGTATCGAAAATTTCCTCGGCGATGAAGCGCTGTGCCTTGAATGCGGGCGAGAAGTGATCGGCGGCCATTCCGGCTTTTGTTTTCAGGTGGGCGAGGAAGTCCTGCTTCTCGGGTAATTGCCGCCAGACGGCGGGCAGGAACAGGGCGCGGCGACCGCCATCTTCGATGATCAGGCCATCAATGCCGGGGCGCAATTGCGCCAGTAAATCGGCTTCATCGGCAAAGCTCATCGGCACGGGCGGGCTCAACACTGATATGGAGAGTTCGCAGTCCCGGAACTCGTTTTCCGTCAGGGCGCTGAAACGAGGATCGCGAAAGGCTGCCGAATAGGCGTTCTCGGCGACATCGGTGATCAACGGCTGGTGGGCCTGGGGCGAGCCGATGCAGCCACGCAAATTGCCGCCCAGTTTTAGCGTCACAAAACAGGCTCCGTCGCGGCCCAAGTCGTCCGGATAATCGGCAATATCGATATCAAGGGTCGTGCGATCCTCAAGGCCATGACGAATGGATTGTTTGGCGAGCTCGAGCAACGTTGGGCCATGGGCCTCAAGAAGGTCCTTGGTCTTCGACTCGAAGTCGTCTGCGGTCATGATCCCGCCTCGAACAGTTCCCATGCCCCGTATCCGACGACCCGGGTTTTGTCCCCGGCGGTGTCGCCGGAATTACACAGGCCCAGGGTTTTGATCCGCATCCCCTTGCGTCGTGCCAGCGCCAACAGGCCTTTCAGGGGATAGCGACCACAGGCCTGATCGTCGCCGATGGCGTCGCCATCCAGCGCCTCGATGGCTTGGCAGGTTGCCTCGTCGATGTGCCGGGCGGCATCGTAATCGAGGAAATGACTCAAATCGGTGGAAATAACGATGACTGTTTCCTCACCGCCCCACAGGGTATCCAGGACTTCGGCGACCTCATCGGGGCTGGCATCGCCGACGACCAGCGGCAGCAAGTTGAAATCATCCAGTACCGTTTGCAGGAATGGCAACTGGACCTCAAGCGAATGTTCCTGGGCGTGGGTGGCATCGAACACCTGCACCTGCGGCATCTCGGATATCCGGGCGGCGGCTTCACGGTCGATGGGGATGGTGCCCAGCGGTGTCGCAAAAGACTCGGCGCTGCTCAACGCCAGTCCGTTAACCCCGACCCGATGACACGGCCCCAGCAGCACGACGCGGCGGATGGTATCGGCGGCGGGTTTCAGCCGGGCGAAGGCGCGCCCTGCGGTCGCCCCGGAATAGATGTATCCGGCATGCGGCACGATGATGACTTTCGGGGCGGCGTCGCCGGTATCGGCGGTGTCGGCGTCATCGAGATATCCCGCGACCGCGCGCCCCAGTTCATCAGGGTTTCCGGGATAAAAGGCCCCGGCAACGGCAGGCTCGCGGATCATGCTCATCTGTTTTAAGTAATCCTGCGATGGGACGCTGTAAAGGGAGGTGGTTTTGTTGGCGCGCCCCAAGGGCGGCGCGTTCTCTGGAAGCCAAGTTTTAAATGCAGGCAGAGTATGGCTCCTGTTGCCAAACTTGTTTTGACTTCCAGAGGACTAAAAAGCCAAGGGGCGAATAGCCCCGCCCGGCGACTGAGGGGCAATATTCATGTATAATAAATACATGAATGAAGTAGTGAAATCCGACGATGTTGGCGGGGCGTTTCCCGGTCGGTACTGGCACATGCTGGACGACGGGCGGGTGCAGTGCGACCTGTGCCCGCGTTTCTGTAAACTGCACGAAGGCCAGCGCGGCTTGTGTTTCGTCCGCGCCAATGTGGGCTCCAAAGTTGTCTTAACGACATATGGCCGGTCCAGCGGTTTCTGCGTCGATCCCATTGAGAAAAAACCCCTCAACCATTTCCTGCCCGGCACGCCGGTGCTCAGTTTCGGCACCGCAGGCTGTAACCTGACGTGTAAATTCTGTCAAAACTGGGACATTAGCAAGTCGCGTGAGTTTGACCGGCTGTTGGATCAGGCGAGCCCGGACATGATCGCCGATGCCGCCGTCAAGACCGGCTGCCGCTCGGTCGCCTATACCTATAACGACCCGGTGATTTTCCTGGAGTACGCCGTCGATGTGGCCAAGGCATGCCGCGAGAGGGACATCAAGAACGTTGCGGTGACGGCGGGCTATATCTGCGACGAGCCACGGGCGGAATTCTTCGAACTGATGGACGCCGTCAATGTCGATTTGAAATGCTTCACCGAAGATTTTTACAAACGCTTGTGCTCGTCCAGTTTGGCTGCCGTGCTCGATACCCTGAAATACTTGAAAAACGAGACCGATGTCTGGGTCGAGACGACGACCCTGCTGATTCCCGGTGAGAACGATTCTGACAAGGAACTGGACGAAATGACCGCCTGGGTGGTCGAACATCTGGGCCCCGACGTGCCGATGCATTTTTCCGCCTTTCATCCGGACTGGAAAATGATGGCGACGCCAGCGACGCCGAAATCGACGCTCAGCCGGGCGCGGCAAATCGCACGCAATAACGGCGTTCGTCATGCCTATACGGGCAACGTCCATGATTTTGAAGGCGAGAGCACCTATTGCAACGGCTGCGGCGAGCTCCTCATCGGTCGCGACTGGTATGTGTTGTCCGATTGGAACTTGGGCCGCGACGGTCACTGCACAAAGTGCGGCACGTTGCTGGCTGGTGTTTTCGACGGCCCGGCGGGCACTTGGGGGGCGAAGCGACAACCCCTGCATCTGGGCTGACGGTTTCCCTGTCGTGACAGGGGTTCGCGAACCTGTTAAATCAGAGCCCCATGTTTCAGAACCTCATGAACAAGAAAACAATCGCCCTGATCGTAAAGTTCGCCATTTCCGGCGGCCTGATCTGGTACCTGCTCGACAATGTTGATTTAAGTGCGGCCAAAGACAAATTGCTGACTGCCGATATCGGTTTTCTAGCGCTCGCCGGTATTGCCATCGTCGTGCAGGTGGTGATTTGCGTTTATCGCTGGTTGTCGGTGATGCGGGCCATTGATGCCGATATGACGTTTTCCAAGACACTGCAAATTTACATGATCGGTTTTTTCTTCAATCAAGCGCTGCCGTCTTCGGTTGGCGGTGATGGTGTGCGCATGTACAAGGCCTACAAGAATGGCCTCAGTCTGTCCGGTGCAGTTAACGGCGTTATGCTGGAGCGAGTGGCAACGGTTCTGGCGCTGGTCATTGTGGTTGTTGTTGCGACACCATTCTTTATCGACCGGGTCGGCGATGATGCCGCTTCGTGGATTGTCCCGGCGGTTAGCATTCTTGGCCTTGGCGGTGTTGCCGGGTTAGTTCTGTTGATGGGGCTGGATCGGCTGCCGTCGCGGTTTGATCGTTGGCGGGTTGTTCGCGGGATGGCGGTTTTGGCCGCCGATGCCCGGCGCGTTTTTTTTGCACCGGCAGACACCATGCGGGTAATGGGCTGGTCGCTCACTGGACACGTCAATGTGTCACTGGCGGTGTTCCTGCTGGCCCGTTCTCTGGACCTGGACGTCAGCTGGCTCGACTGTCTGGTGTTGATGCCGCCGGTGCTGCTGATCATGACCTTGCCCATATCCATCGCCGGATGGGGCGTGCGCGAAGGGGCCATGGTAACGGCATTCGGGTTGATCGGCGTGTCGGCTGCGGGTGCCCTGGTGCTGTCGGTGATGTTCGGGCTGTGGGCGCTGGTCATGGGGCTGCCCGGCGGAGTTGTCTGGCTGATGAGCCAGGACCGGACCATTGAGGATATAGAGACGCCGATGGAAGCACGCTAAAAACACCAACAAATCCTTTTATTTGTCGTCGACGGCGTTACAGTCTGTCGAATACGTTTTCCACTATCTGAAACGGAGGGATCAGGACCTTGAGCAACCTGACAATGACGGTACACGAATTTCTGGCGATCATGGGAACGCTGGACGAACATATGGAAGATTCCGGCTTCAAGGCCGAGTCTGCCATCTACGATGCTTGGTATCAGCAATGGCGTGATCTGGAAGCCAAGGTCGAAAAGCTGTCGATGATGGATCGTGCCGACATGCTGTTCGACGGCAAGGTCACTATTAACGATATTTCCGACGAGCACCTGACAGAAGCCATCGCGGCGGTTTCCGAACAGGTCAACATTCATCAAAAGATGATTGACGAGAACGATATTGACGCCGATCCGGACGATCTGGAAATCTGGCAAAACCGTCTTGAAACAATGAAAACCCTTTAGGATTCCATCACCATGAAGCCCACTTTCGCAAATCCCGTTCTGCCGAAAACCGGCACCGTCGTCGTTCCCATCCTCGATGGCCGCAAACTGTTGGCGTCGGCCAAAAATCTGGACAAGCAAATGAAGGGCGGCTTGATGCGCGCCATCAAGGCCAGCCAGTTCAAGGGCTCGAAGGGTCACAGTCTGCACCTGTTGGCACCGGCCGGAACCAAGCTCGACCGGGTGATGGTCGTTGGCCTTGGCAAACCCACCGATGTTACGGATTCCGCCATGCAGGCTATGGGTGGGCGCATCTATACGGCGCTGGCGAGCAAGGGAAAGACCGCCAGTGTCCTTATCGACAGTGTCGAGAAAAGTAAAATGAGCCCGGCCCGTATGGCCGCCGAAGTAGCTTATGGGGGGCGTTTGGCGTCGTACCGGTTCGACAAGTACAGGACCAAGGCACGGCGGCACAACAAGCCAACCCTGAAGACTGTGAAAGTGCTTTCGTCTGGCACCGCCCAGGCCCGCAAGCTGTATCGCGATATGGACAAGGTCGCCGATGGCGTCTTCTTCACCCGTGATCTGGTCAGTGAACCATCGAACGTGTTGTATCCTGAAACGCTGGCCGCTGAGGCCAAGAAGCTCGCCAAGCTTGGCGTCAAGGTCGAGGTGCTGGGCGAGGCGCGGATGCGCAAGCTTGGCATGGGCGCGTTGCTGGGCGTCGGCCAAGGCAGTGTTCACGAGCCGAAACTGGTGGTTATGCAGTGGAACGGTGCACCGAAGTCCAAGGAAAAGCCCATCGCCTTCGTCGGCAAGGGCGTGACCTTTGATACCGGCGGTATCTCCATCAAACCGTCCGGCGGCATGGAAGACATGAAATGGGATATGGCCGGGTCGGGTGTCGTCATCGGGCTGATGAAGGCGTTGGCTGGTCGCAAAGCCAAGGTCAATGCCGTTGCCGTTGTTGGACTTGTTGAAAACATGCCGGGCGGCAATGCCCAGCGTCCGGGCGATATCGTGACCTCCATGTCAGGCCAGACCATCGAAGTCCTGAATACCGATGCCGAAGGCCGCCTCGTGCTGGCCGATGCGCTGTGGTACACGAAGGAACGTTTCAAGCCGAAATTCATGGTCAATCTGGCGACCCTGACCGGGGCCATCATCGTTTGCCTGGGCAACGAGAGGGCCGGGCTGTTTTCCAACAACGATGTGCTGTCCAAACGCCTGTCCGATGCCGGGGATGCGGTTAGCGAACAGCTGTGGCGTTTCCCCATGGGCGACGTTTACGACAAGATGATTAATTGCGATATCGCCGACATGAAGAACATCTCGGGCGGTCGCGGGGCCGGGTCGATTACTGCGGCGCAGTTCCTGAAGCGTTTTGTCGGCACGACGCCGTGGGCGCACCTTGATATCGCTGGCGTGACTTGGTCGAACAAGGCCAAGCCGACGGTTCCCAAGGGTGGCACGGCCTTTGGCGTGCGTCTTCTCGACCGCATGGTCAAAGACTACTACGAGGCGAAGTGACCCCAAAGTGACACAGGTTTCCTTCTATCACCTGCTGCACTGGCCGCTGGAACGCGCCCTGCCGAAGTTGATTGAAAAGACACTTCAGGCAGACAAGCGCGCCGTTGTCGTGACCGATGGCGAGAAGCGGGCGGAGTTCCTGAGCAATGCCTTGTGGAGCGAGAATGCAGGGTCCTGGCTGCCCCATGGTTTGAATAAAGAAGGCTCGGCCAAGGATGGCCGGGCCTCCGACCAGCCGGTCTGGCTGACGGACAAGGACGAAAACCCCAACAGCGCCGACTTCTTGTTTCTGACCGATGGTATGAGCAGCGATGGCATTGACGGTTTTGAGCGATGCTTCGAGCTGTTCGACGGCAATGACTCCGCACAAGTTGCTGCGGCGCGGGAACGCTGGAAGGCGTACAAAGACGCCGGACATGAATTGAAATACCTGCAACAGACGGAAAACGGTGGCTGGTCTGAAATGGCTAGTGGGTAAGGTGAGGGATTAGCCCTCCACACCCTCGATTTTTTCCTCGGCCTTCATCCATGCTTCTTCGGTCGCCGCAAGGTCCGATTTAATCTCACCCAGCTTGACCTGTAGTTCCTGCAACGCCGCCGTCGACCCCTGATAGACTTCCGGGTCAGCCAGTTTGGCCTCCAGCTTTTCTTTTTGTTTTTCCAGCGTGGCGACTTTTTTTTCGGCTTGTTTTGCGGCCTTGCGCAAGTCGGTGGACGCGGCCCGTGCCTGGGCCCGTTCCTGACGCACTTGCTTGCGGCTTTTTCCGGAATCCGTCTTGGCCCCGGATTTGCCCGATCCACGACGCGCATCAAGCAGCATCTTCCGGTAATCGCCGAGATCACCGTCATAGGGTTTGCAGGTGCCGTCGCTGACCAGCCACAGGCGATCACACACCAATTCGATCAGGTGCGGGTCGTGGCTAACCAGAATCACCGCGCCGTCGTATTCGTTCAGCGCAAAGACCAGTGCCTCGCGGGAATCGACGTCCAGATGGTTGGTCGGTTCATCCAGCAACAGAATATGTGGCGCATGAATGCTCATCACCGCGAACAACAGCCGCGCCTTCTCGCCGCCCGACAAATCACCGATGGCGGTGCCGACCTTGTCAGCGCCAAACCCGAAACGACCCAGTTGCGCGCGCACTTTTGATTCGATGGCGTTGGGCATCAGGCCGGACAGGGTTTGCAGCGGCGTCGATGTTGGCGATAACTCGTCGGTCTGGTGCTGGGCGAAATATCCGACCGTCAACTTGCCGGATTTGGTCAGCCGCCCCTTCATCACATGCAGGCGCGCCGACAACAGCTTGATCAGTGTCGATTTGCCGTTGCCGTTGGCACCCAACAGTGCAATGCGGTCATCCATGTCGATGCGCAGGTCCAGGTCTTGCAGGATTGGCGTGTCTTCATCATAGCCGACAGCGGCGTCATCAAGCGCAATCAGCGGCGGTGACAGCGGGTCGGGCGACGGAAAGTCGAAGGTCACGGTGCGGTCTTCGATGACGCTGGCGATGGGCTGCATACGGGCCAGCATCTTGACCCGGCTTTGCGCCTGACGTGCCTTTGTCGCCTTCGCCTTGAAGCGGTCGATAAAGGACTGGATGTGTTTCTGTTCGGCAATTTGTTTGGTCCGCATCTTGGCCTCGTTGGCAAGACGCTCGCTGCGGGTTTTCTCGAACCGGTCATAGCCCCCGGCATATCGGGTCAGTTTTAGTTGTTGCAGGTGAATAATGCCGTCGACGACGGTATTCAGCAGGGTCCGGTCGTGACTGATAACCACCAGTGTTCCCGGCCACGACGCCAGATAACTTTCCAGCCACAGGGTCGCCTCCAGATCCAGATGGTTGGTCGGCTCATCGAGCAACAACAGGTCCGGGGCCGCGAACAGGGTAGCGGCCAACGCAACGCGCATGCGCCAGCCACCGGAAAAATCGCTGCATGAGCGGGCTTGCGATGCTTCATCGAAGCCAAGACCGGCAAGGATAGAGGCGGCCCGTGCCGGGGCCGTGTGGGCGTCGATATCGGCCAGCCGGGTGTGAATATCGGAAATACGGCCTGGGTCCGTTGCAGTATCCGCTTCGATGAGAAGGGCGCTGCGCTCGGTATCGGCCGCGAGCACTGAATCGAGCAGGCTCTCGGGACCCGACGGGGCTTCCTGTGCGACGGTGCCGATGCGCGATCTTGGGCGCACGCTGATTGAGCCGTCGTCGGCTGCAATGTCGCCAAGGATCAACTTGAACAGGGTCGTCTTGCCGGTGCCGTTGCGCCCGACGAAGCCGACCTTGTGCCCGGCGGCGACAGCAACTGACGCGTTTTCAAGCAGAACCCGCCCGCCGATGCGATATGTAAGTCCATTAATATGCAGCATGGGCGCCCGTGTAGCATGCTCGGGCGACGGCGCAAAGAAGGTTTAGCGAATGCTTGCAAAGGGAGAACGATGCCGCTATAACCCGCGGCCTCAAGACCGGGACATGGGGGCTCGGTGAAAAACGCAAAAACTTTTTAGGAAGGACTGTTAGGGAATGGCTATTGAACGCACCCTGTCCATTATCAAACCGGACGCCACCCGACGTAATCTTACCGGCAAGATCAACGCAAAATTCGAAGACGCGGGCTTGAGCTTTATCGCCCAGCGTCGTCTGCGCCTGACCCGTGAACAGGCCGAAGCCTTTTATGACGTGCACAAGGAACGCGCGTTCTTTGGCGAACTGGTCGATTACATGTTGTCCGGCCCGGTCGTCGTGCAGGTGTTGGAAGGTGAAAACGCCGTCGCCCATCACCGTGAAGTCATGGGCGCCACCAATCCGGCACAGGCCGACGAAGGCACTGTGCGCAAGGACTTCGGCGTCGATGTGCAAGAAAACTCCGTGCATGGCTCTGACAGCGTCGAGAACGCTGCCAAGGAAATAAGCTTCTTTTTCTCGGATGCTGAGATTGTTGGTTAGTTTTTTCTAGCCGCACCCTTCGGGTGGCGCGGCTTCTGGAAGCCAGGTTATAAATGGCGGCAGGATATAGCTCCTGTCGCCATTCTTGTTTTGATTTCCAGTGAACCAAAAAGCCAAGGGGCGAGTAGCCCCGTCCGGCGCTTGAGGGGCGGCATGAAGCAACCCTGGATTCCCGCCGTCGCGGGAATGACAGGGGTCGGGGGCTTTTTTTTTGTTTACACGACGGCGATGCATGCGGGTTAATAGCGCCGGATAAAAAAGCTATTCAAGAATTCAACCAGGGAGGGGGTCATCATGACCGACAGTACAAATCCAGAAACACAGGTTCTGCACGCCGGATGGCGCGCCGATCCGACCACGGGCTCGGTTGCCGTGCCCATTTTCCAGACCACGGCGTACCAGTTCAACAGCACCGAACATGCATCGAACCTGTTCGCCTTGTCGGAACTGGGCAACATCTATACGCGCATCATGAATCCAACCAACGACGTGCTGGAAAAGCGCGTCACGGCACTGGAAGGCGGCGCGGCCGGGTTGGCCGTGGCATCCGGGCAGTCTGCTTCGGCATTCGCCCTGCAAAATCTGGCCAAGGCCGGTGACAACGTCGTCAGTTCCACCGACCTGTACGGCGGCACCTGGAACCTGTTCGCCAATACCTTGAAGGATCAGGGCATCGAAGTGCGTTTCGCCGATCCGGCCGACCCGGAAAGCTTCCGCAAGGCGACGGATGACCGCACCCGGGCATATTATGCCGAAACCCTGCCCAATCCGAAATTGCATGTCTTTCCGATCAAGGAAGTCGCCGACATTGGCCGCGAAATGGGCATCCCGCTGATTATGGACAACACCGCGGCTCCGATTTTGTGCCGTCCGTTCGAACACGGCGCGGCAATCGTCGTTTATTCCTGCACCAAGTATATCGGCGGCCACGGCACGTCTATTGGCGGCGTCATCGTCGACAGTGGGGCGTTTGATTGGGAAGCCGCTGGCGCGGACCGACAACCGGCGCTAAACACTCCTGATCCCAGCTATCACGGTGCCGTCTGGGTCGAGGCCGTCAAGCCAATCGGACCGGTCGCCTATATCATCAAGGCCCGCGTGACGTTGTTGCGTGATATCGGCAGCGCCATGAGCCCGTTCAACGCCTTTCAGATCATTCAGGGCATGGAGACCTTGCCGCTGCGCATGCGCGCGCACAGCGAGAATGCGGCCAAGGTCGCCGATTTCCTGGAAAAGCGTGGGGACGTTACCAAGGTCATTTATCCCAGCCTGCAAGACGGTGAGGAAAAACGCCGGGCCGACGCCTACCTCACGGGCGGCTACAGTGGCTTGCTGGGTTTCGAGCTTAAGGGCGGTAAAGCGGCTGGTTGTGCCTTTATCGAGGCGTTGAAGATGTTCTATCACGTCGCCAACATCGGCGATTCACGGTCGCTGGCCATTCATCCGGCAAGCACCACCCATTCGCAATTATCAGCCGAAGAACAAGAAGCCAGTGGCGTTACCGAAGGCTATATCCGCCTGTCGATCGGTATCGAGCATATCGACGATATTCTGGCAGATCTGGGTCAGGCACTGGACGCCGCTTCGGCCTAGTCGCCTCTATCAACAACCAAGTCTTTAATGGCGGCGGGATGCAGGTCCCGTCGCCATTCTTGTTTTGGCTATGTGATGATGACCCGGTCGCCGTCGACGGAAACCCGGTCTTCGGCAATCAGGCGCACGGCCTCGGGCAGGATCTTGTGTTCTTCGTCAAGCACCCGGGCGGCCAGCGTGTCAGCATCGTCGCCGGGTTCGACCGGGACTTTCGCCTGCACGATGATCGGTCCTGAATCCAGATCCGGAACCACAAAGTGCACGGTGCAGCCGGAGAACTTTTCCCCGGCCTCGACCACCCGTTCATGCACGTGCAGGCCTTTGTAATCGGGCAGCAGCGAGGGGTGGATGTTAATCATCCGGTCCCGCCATTTGCCGACGAAGCCGCCGGTCAGCATGCGCATAAAGCCCGCCAGACAGACGAATTCAGCACCTGACGCTGAAATGGCGTCATGCAAGGCGTTTTCGAACGCTTCGCGCCCGTCAAATGCGGTGTGGTCGATAACGGTCGTCTCGATTCCTGCGGCCTCAGCCTTGTCGAGTCCTTGAACGCCCGGAACGTTCGAGACCACGGTGACGATTTCGACCGGATAGTCAGCATCGTCGCAGGCGTCGATTAACGATTGCAGGTTCGAGCCCCGGCCCGAGATCAGGACGGCGAGCTTCAGCTTTGCCCGGTTTGCTACCATGCGTCTTCGATGTCGGGGATTTCGACGCTGCCATCCGTACGGCTGACGACGGTGCCGATGACGCAAACGCTCTCACCGGCATCACTCAATACTTTCGACAACTCGTCGGCGCGATCGGCCTCGACGATCATCGCCATGCCGATACCGCAGTTAAAGGTTCGGGCCATTTCTTTGGGCGCGATGCCACCGGCCTTGGCCAGCCATCCGAATACCGGGGGCAGGGTCCATGCGGTGACGTCAATGTCGGCACCCAGTCCATCGGGCAGGACGCGGGGAATGTTTTCCAGCAGGCCGCCACCGGTAATGTGGGCAAGGCCATTGACGCCGCCGGCAGAAATCGCCGCCAGACAGCTTTTGACATAAATCCGGGTCGGCTCCAGCAGGGCTTGTCCAAGCGGCTGCTTCTCGTCGAAGGGGGCCGGGGCTTCATAATCAAGGCCTGCGACCTCGACCACCTTGCGGACCAGAGAATAGCCGTTTGAATGCAGACCGCTGGATGCCAGCCCAAGAATCACGTTGCCTTCGGATATATCCTGACCTGTCAGGATGGAGTCGCGTTCAACAGCACCGACGGCGAAGCCTGCAAGATCGTAATCACCACTGGCATACATGCCCGGCATTTCCGCCGTCTCGCCACCGATCAACGCACATCCGGCGCGCTTGCAGCCTTCGGCGATACCGGTGACGATATCGGTCCCGGCCGCAACATCAAGCTTGCCGGTGGCGAAATAATCCAGGAAAAACAAGGACTCCGCACCCTGAACGATCAGATCGTTGACGCACATGGCAACCAGATCGATGCCGACGGTGTCGTGTTTTTCGGCCTCGATGGCGACCTTCAGCTTGGTGCCGACGCCGTCGGTTCCGGCGACCAGAACCGGGTCTTTGAACCCTGCGTCCTTGAGGTCGAACATGGCACCGAACCCGCCAAGTCCGGAAGCGACGCCGCTGCGGGTTGTCGCCGCCGCATGCGGTTTGATCGCTTCGATCAGCGCTTCTCCGGCATCGATATCGACACCCGCATCCTTGTAATTCAGGCCGCTAATAGCTTCCTCCTTGGGCACGATATGCTAGATTGCGCCGCACGAAGTTGAAAGATGGCAGAAAGATACTTGATCTGGGACCGTTTGCAATGATCGAAAACAGGCGTAAATCGCCAAGCCGTGGAAAAACACTCCTATTGGCGCTGTTCGGGGCCTTGCTGGGGCTTGTCGTCGTTACAGGCGGGGCTGCCTATGCGCAAGAACCACGGGTCTTCGAAGTGCGTGATGTCGCCGTTGATGTTACCGCGGCCTCTACCAACGCGGCGCGTGAGAAGGCGCTGGCACTGGGCGAAAGGATGGCCTTTGCGCGCCTGTTGGACCGTCTGACCATGCGGGTCGATCAGTCGCGCCTGCCTGATTTCAGCGCCAGCGAGATCGCAGCCTATGTTCAGGATTTTGAAGTCGCCGAAGAAAAAGCGTCGGCGGTTCGCTACCTGGCGCGTCTGAATTTTCGCTTCAAGGCCGAAGATGTCCGTAATTTCCTGATTGACCGGACGATTCCCTTCGCCGAAACCTCGTCGAAACCGGTTCTCGTCCTGCCCGTCTATCAGGCCGCCGGAACGTTGTTGCTGTGGGACGAGCCGAATCCCTGGCGTGATGCCTGGAGGGATCGGGAAGAACTGTTCTCGTTGGTCCCGACCATGTTGCCGAAGGGGGACCTGTCGGATATCGCGACCATTGGTCCCGAACAGGCAGTGAATGGAGACAGCGCGCGACTGTCGGCGATTGCCGGGCGCTATGATGCAGGTGATACGGTTGTTGCTCAGGCGATCCTGATTCTGGACCGAGGCCGCCCCGACCTGGAGGTCTACGTCACTCGATATGGCACAGCCCAGGTCGAACAGACGGTGGTTAAAAGCTTCGCTTCCCAGGACGGCGAAAGCGTCGAGCAATTGCTAAGCCGGGCGGCGGCTGAACTGACCCGCCAGATAGAAGACAATTGGAAGCGCGATAATCTGTTGCAGTTTGGACGCCGTGCTGTTGTCGCCGTCACCATCAAGATTGACGGGCTGCATGAATGGTTGCGGATTCGCCAACGTCTGGCTGACGTCGCCGTTATTCGACGCACCGATCTGGTGATCCTGTCTTTGGATGAAGTCCGCGTTAACCTTCACTATCTGGGCGAGCCGGATCAATTGTCACTGGCGCTGAAACAGGCTGATTTAAGTATTGTCAGCGATGGTGATGGATGGTTGTTGCAGATGAAGCCCGGGAAATAGGTGAGCTTGGACCCTCATGAATATTCCTAACATCATCAGTATCGCCAGATTGATGGCAGTTCCCATTGCCGCATGGCTGATCTTTGATGATCGCCTGCAAGCTGCGTTCTGGGTGTTTGCGGCCGCCGGGATCAGCGATGCCATCGATGGTTTTATAGCCAAGCGCTTCGATCAGGTGACGGAACTGGGTGGATACCTGGACCCGTTGGCCGACAAGGCGCTGTTGGTCACCACATACATCTGTCTGGGGCTGGAGGGCCATCTTGCCGGTTGGCTGGTTGTGTTGGTTGTGTTTCGCGATGCCCTGATTGTCGGGGGTGCTCTGTTGTTTCAAACCGTCACCCAATCGTTGTCCATGGAGCCGCTGTTTATCAGCAAGGTGAATACTCTGGCGCAGATTATTTTGGCCGGGCTGGCTCTGGCTAGCGTTGGATTTAACATGGACACAGGTCTTTTCTTCAACATGATGGTGGGTGTTGTCACTGTAACGACGTTCTTTTCCGGTATGATTTATGTCGTTAAATGGACGAATATGGCTGCCGCCATGGAGGACGATGAATGAGTAATTCTATCAGCCGCGAACAGCGTGCGATGATCTGGCTGTTCGGCCTGGCCGTCTTTTGCGGCCTGCTCTATATGCTGAGCGGGGTGCTGTTGCCGTTTGTCGCCGGACTGGGTGTGGCTTATTTCTTCGACCCGGTTGCAGATCGTCTCGAAGAATCCGGACTGTCGCGTGGGGCTGCCGCCGGATTGATCGTCGGATTTTTCCTGGCTCTGATGACAGCGATATTGATGCTTCTGTATCCACTGCTGCAGGCTCAGGTTCTTGGCTTGATTTCGCACATTCCTGAATTGATAGATGCCGCACAGGTGCAGGCCGCACCGATACTCGAAATGTTATCGGAAAGTCTGTCGTCCGGTGAAATGTCGGACCTGAAAGGGGCGGCGGAATCCTATGCAGGAAAGGCTCTGGGCTGGCTTGGTAGTCTGCTGCAGGACCTGTGGAGCGGCGGTCTGGCATTTTTCAACCTGTTGTCTTTGGTCGTTATAACACCGCTGGTGGCGTTTTATCTGCTGCGTGACTGGGACAAGATGGTTCACCGTTTCGATGAATTGTTGCCGCGTCCGTCGGCATCGACAATCCGCGAACAGGTCAAAGAAATCGATGGCACCATTGCCGCATTCATTCGTGGCCAGTCATTGGTCTGTTTGACGCTGGGTGTGTATTACGCCATCGGCTTGACGGTTGTCGGTCTTGATTTCGGCCTGCTGGTCGGTCTGGGAACCGGGTTGTTGTCGTTTATCCCCTACGTCGGGGCGGCAATCGGATTGCTGACCGGTTTTGGCATCGCCGTTATGCAGTATTCAGACCCGACCAGCGTTGCCATCGTCGTTGCTATTTTCCTGGTTGGGCAAACAGCGGAAAGTTACGTCCTGACACCCCGACTGGTCGGCGAACGGGTCGGCCTGCATCCGGTGTGGATCATATTTGCGCTGTTGGCCGGGGGTGCCTTGTTTGGCTTCACCGGCGTGCTGCTGGCGGTTCCGGTGGTCGCCATTGTCGGAGTACTGATCCGGTTTTTCATTTCGCGTTACCTTGCCAGCCCGCTTTATGGCGGTGACGTTACAGGCAAGTAACGTTCGATGCCCCCGTCGCAACTGGTTCTTGAATTTGACCATCGCCCGTCTTTGGACGGCGCAGACTTTCTTGTCGCGCCTTGCAATTCAGACGCCGTCGCATGGCTTGATCGCTGGCCTGACTGGCCGGGCCCGACACTTGTTGTTTCCGGCCCTGCCGGGTGCGGTAAAAGCCATCTTGCAGAAGTCTTTTTGGGCACCAGCGGAGGCGTTCGCCTGAGCCGGGAAGAACTGTTTGGCGAGGCTCCACCCCACCCGTGGGATGAATTCCGGGCTTGCGTCATCGAAGATGTGGATGCGCTGCTTGCCAGTGATGCAAGCGACAGGTTGGAGGAAAACCTTTTCCACCTGTACAACACGGCGCGGGAAGACGGTCGGCACATTTTGTTGACTGCTGCCACGGCACCATCGAGATGGCAATTCCAGCTGGCCGATCTGGCGTCGCGGATGAAGTCTTCCGGTGTTGTCGAAATTGGTACTCCTGATGATGCCCTGATCGCCGCGGTACTGGTGAAGCAGTTTGCGGACCGTCAGTTAAAGGTCGACAGCGATGCCATTACTTTTGTTCAGGCGCGCATGGAACGTTCCTTCGATGCGGTTAGTGAACTGGTCGAGGCCGCCGACCGGCTGGCGCTGTCAGAACGCCGCCGTATCACCCGGCCATTGTTGGCCAAGGTGTTGGAAGACATTGAAAGCCGCAAGGCCTGAGCGTTTTTTTTTGAAACGTAACAGAAGGCGAAAGGTGAGTTGTTTCAATGCCAGACTGATCGCCGACATCTAACTTCCGCCGATGAACGATGCGGCACATGACATTTATGTAATGTACGTGTAGAATCAGTCACATGAGTGATATTCACAGCGACACGGATAATACGGCGGCGGGTGACGGAGGAAATTTCCAGGACATCGACGCGACATCGGAAAAGCGGTTCTTCAATCGTGAACTGTCGTGGTTGTTGTTTAACACCCGGGTCATGGAAGAGGCTGGAAATCCAAATCATCCGCTTCTCGAGAGGCTGCGGTTTCTGTCCATATCGGCGACCAACCTGGATGAGTTCTACATGGTTCGCGTCGCTGGTCTGAAGGGGCAGGTACGAGCAGGCGTTCAGTCGATCAGTCAGGATGGCTTAAGTCCGTCCCAGCAATTACGCGCCATTCATACGGCTGTCGAGAAACTGATGCAGGATCAGCAGTCGCTTTTTCACTCGCTGATTCAGGAAATGCGGGACGAAGGGGTCTCGCTGATCAAACCCGACGAGCTTTCCGACGATGATATGCAGTGGCTGGAAACCTACTTCATGGATCAGGTGTTCCCGGTTCTGACCCCGCTGGCGGTCGATCCGGCGCATCCGTTCCCGTTCATTCCTAATTTCGGCTTCGCCCTGGTGTTGAAGCTGGAAGCGCCGGGCGACGCCGATGATCTACGCGCCCTGTTGCCGATTCCACATCTTCTTAATCGCTTTATCCGGCTGCCGGGGGATGACATTCGTTTCATTTCGCTGGAAGACCTGATCGAGATGTTTCTCGACAAACTGTTCCCGGATTTCAAGTTGCTGATGAAGGGTCGCTTCAGGCTGATCCGGGACAGTGTCGTCGAAATCGATGAAGAGGCCGAAGACCTCGTCAGGACGTTCGAGTCAGCCCTGAAGCGGCGGCGGCGCGGCGTCACCATTCTGCTGGGGATGCATTCCGACACGCCCGATGAATTGCGCGAACTGGTCATTGAAAATATGGAATTGGGCGCCGACGATGTGGTTTATCGCGACGGTCTGTTAGGGCTGGCCGAGACAAGTCAGTTGATCGTCGATGATCGCCCGGACTTGCTGTTCGAGCCTTTTAATGCACGCTTTCCTGAACGTGTCCGGGATTTTAACGGCGATTGCTTCACCGCCATCCGCAAAAAGGATTTCATCGTTCACCATCCTTATGAAAGTTTCGATGTCGTCGTTCAGTTCCTCAGGCAGGCGGCAAACGATCCCATGGTGGTGGCGATCAAACAGACCCTGTACCGAACCAGCGACGATTCACCAATCATCAAGGCCCTGATCACGGCGGCCGAAGCCGGCAAGTCGGTTACCGCCATGGTCGAGCTAAAGGCCCGGTTTGACGAAGAAGCCAATATTCGTTGGTCGCGCGATCTGGAACGTGCCGGTGTGCAGGTTGTCTACGGGCTGCCCGATAAAAAAGTGCATGCTAAAATCAGCCTTGTCGTTCGTCGTTCATCAAGCGACAAGGGGATGCGTGCCTATGCCCATTTCGGCACCGGTAATTATCATCCGGTAACGGCCAAGGTTTATACGGACCTGTCATTTTTTACCAACGACGACGCCCTGTGCCGCGACGCGGCCCGGATGTTCAATTTCATGACCGGAACGGCGTGGCCGGAAAAACTGGAAAAAATCATCGCCTCGCCGCTGGAAATGCGCGCGACGTTGCTCCGGTGTATCGACCGTGAAATTGATCACGCCGAGGCAGGCCGTCCCGCCGCCATCTGGGCGAAGATGAACTCGCTGGTGGATTCAACCGTCATCGACGCCCTGTACCGGGCATCTGCCGCCGGGGTCGAGATCGATTTGATCATTCGGGGGATTTGTTGTCTCAGGCCGGGTGTGCCGGGGCTGTCCGAAAACATTCGGGTGAAGAGCATCGTCGGGCGTTTTCTCGAACATTCCCGCATTATCGTCTTTGGCGATGGGCAGACGTTGCCATCACGACAAGCCAAGGTCTTTATATCGTCCGCTGACTGGATGCAGCGCAATCTCGACTGGCGGGTTGAGGTGATGGTGCCGGTCGAAGATGCGACTGTTCATGAACAGGTCCTCGACCAGATCATGGTGACCAGCCTGAATGACACAACGCAAAGCTGGCGGCTTGATGGCAATGGCGTCTATACGCGTATTGGCGCAGATGACGATGCGGATGCGGATGCTGGCAAGCATTGCGCCCACAGTTATTTCATCACCAACCCCAGCCTGTCTGGTCAGGGAAGTGCGCGCGAAGAACAGGCAACGAAGACGCCGCAACTGGTGACCGATGCCGGGTAAGGTCGCCATTGTCGACATTGGCTCGAACACGGTGCGCCTTGTTGTTTACGACACACCGATGCGCCTGCCGATTCCCATCTTCAACGAAAAAGCCCAGTGTGAACTGGGCCGCGGCATGGAAAAAACCGGACGCCTCTACCCCCAGGGCGTTCCGCTGGCGTTGGAAAGTCTGTCCCGATTTATCAATCTTAGCCGGGCGATGGGCGTCAAACATTTGGATGTGGTCGCCACCGCAGCGGTGCGCGATGCGACTGACGGCGTTAAATTCGTCGCCGAGGTCAAACGACGCTTCGATCTTGATGTTGAGGTGCTCAGCGGTGACGAAGAAGCCCGCATGGCGGCAACCGGGTTGCTGTGTGGCGTTCAAGATGCCGACGGACTGGTCGGCGACCTTGGCGGCGGCAGTCTTGATCTGGTGGTTCTGAACAACGGGCAGTTCGGCGATCAGGGGACGTTGCCGCTGGGCCATCTTCGTCTCGCTGAAATTGCCGAAGCTGGGTCCAAGGCATTGCGTCATACGATCCGGGAGCATTTGGAAAATGTTGACTGGGTCCGACAGGCAAAGGGCCGGACATTTTACGCCATCGGCGGCTCATGGCGGTCACTGGCGCGTATTCTGATCGACCAGACCCATCATCCATTGCATGTCATCGATAATTTCACCATTCGCGCCAAGAAGGCACGGTCCTTAACGAAGGTTCTGTCCCATTTGAGTCACGACAGTATGGAAAGGATATCGGGCGTTCCCCATAAGCGAATGGAAACGCTGCCCTTTGCGGCATTGATGATGCAGGAATTGCTGAAGGCGGTCGAACCGGAAAAGGTGGTGTTTTCCGGTTTTGGCATGCGCGAGGGCCGGATGCTGAAAAGCCTGCCCGATGAACTGCGCAAACAGGACCCACTGATCAGCGCGTGCGCCAGCATGGCCGAACGGATTGGCCGCTTCGCCATTCGCGGCGACGAGGTAGCCGATTGGATGGCGCCTTTGTTTTCTGATGAAAGCGAGGCGGAACACCGCTTGCGACTGGCCGCCTGTCTGCTCGCTGATATAGGTTGGAGCGAACATCCTGACTATCGGGCTGAACATGCCTTTCACCGGGTGCTCAGGGTGCCGTTCGCCGGGCTGACCCATCGCGAGCGGGTGTTGATCGCCGATGCGGTCTATGTGCGTTACAACGGCGAGGCTGACTCGAAGCTTGTTAAGCCGGTGCGCAATCTTCTTGATGAAGGCCAGTTGGCCTGGGTTCGGGCCGTCGGGTTGGCGCTCAGACTGGCCCACACCATATCAGGCGGTGCGCCCGACGTGTTGTCGGGAACAAGCTTGCGAATAAAAGGCAAGAAGCTGTTCCTGGATTTACCGTCTAAAAGTTCTATTTATGTAGGGGAGACGGTCGAACGCAGGCTGAAAACCCTGGCCAAGATCTTCGGCCTGAAGGGCAAATTCGGGAATATCTAGGAACCGTCCGTTTCGAAAATAACCAGTTTCTTGCCTTCGATAGCGAAGCCGATCTTGCCGTCGCGAAGCTTCAGCGCGTCTTCGCCGAACAACTCCCGCCGCCACCCGTTGAGGGCGCGGACATCGGCTTTTTCACCAAGTCCGGCGATCAGTTCGATATCGCGACTTGATGCCAGCAATTTCTGGGCGACGTCTGACTCGTCGCATTTGAATTTCAGCAGAACTTTCAGCAAATCGATAACAGGGCCCAGGCCGCGCGGCAGTTCCGGTTTGAACACCGGTTTAGGGCATTCGTCCGTCGGCACGGCCATGCCGCGTTCGACCGCCGCCAACAAGGCTTCACCGGCCTGACCTTCGGCAAGACGTCGGCCCAGCCCCCGGGTCTTGGCTAGATCGTTGACGGTTTTCGGTTTGTGATGGGCGACTTCGACCAGCGATTCATCGCGCAGGATCCGGTTGCGTGGCTGATTGCGCTTGCGGGCTTCGATCTCGCGCCAAGCTGCAACTTCACGCAACACCGCCAGCATATGCGGTTTCGCGCCCTTGGACTTGATCCTGCGAAAGGTGCTGTGTGGGTCCGGGTCATAGGTAGCGGGATCGTTCAGGATCGCCATTTCCTCATCCAGCCATGCCTCGCGTCCGTTATCGTGCAGGGTGCGTTGCAGTTTTTCATAGATGACGCGCAGGTGGGTGACGTCGGACAGTGCGTAATCGACCTGTTTGTCGCTCAACGGGCGCAGGGACCAGTCGGTAAAGCGCGAGGATTTGTCGATGTGGGCCTTGGCCAGTTTCAGAGCCAGTGCCTGATAACCGACCGAATCACCAAAGCCGCAGACCATGGCTGCGACCTGGGTGTCGAACAAGGGGGCCGGAACATGGCCCATCAGTTTGTGAAAGATTTCCAGATCCTGACGCGCTGCATGGAAAACCTTGAGGGTTTTCGGGTTGTCGAGCAGCTTCAGCAACGGCGCCAGATCAATGCCCGGGGCCAGCGCATCAATGGCCTTGGCCTCGTCGGGGCCAGCGACCTGTACGAGGCAAAGCACAGGCCAGTAGGTGCTTTCGCGCATGAATTCCGTATCGACGGTAATGTAGGGCGTATCGGCCAGACGGTCGCAAAAAGCGGCGAGCGTGGCGGTGTCTGTGATCATTGGCATGGCCAGACGTATATAGGGAAACGCGGCCTATGGAAACCCCAAGGCGTACCTTGGGAGGCACTGAAAGCCATGCACTGTTAATCGGGCCTTGACATTGGGGCCGCTTCGGTGTGCTTTTGCCCGCCCGAAGAGCACTTAATTAATATTTAGAGAGACGTCTTATGCACCCTTATCGCACTCACACGTGTGGCGCACTGAAACTGGATGATGCCGGTACCCAGGTTCGCCTGTCGGGCTGGGTCCATCGCAAGCGTGATCACGGCAATCTGCTGTTCATTGATCTGCGTGACCATTATGGCCTGACCCAGTGCGTTATCGACGTTTCCAGCCCGTTGTTTGAAACCGCCGAGGCGGCGCGTCCGGAAAGCGTATTGACGGTGACCGGGGCGGTTGTCGAGCGCTCAGAAGAAACCGTAAATGCATCGCTGCCGACGGGGCAGGTGGAATTGAAGGTCGAAGAGATCATCGTCGAGAACACCGCCGAGGTCCTGCCCATGCAGGTCGCCGGCGAGGCCGAATATTCAGACGAAATGCGGCTTTCGCACCGGTTTATCGACCTCAGGCGCGAAAAGGTCCACGCCAACATGGTGTTGCGCAGCAACGTCATCTCGTCGATCCGCAAGCGCATGACCGACCAGGGCTTCCTTGAAATGCAGACGCCGATCCTGACGGCGTCTTCGCCGGAAGGGGCGCGTGACTTTCTGGTGCCCAGCCGCATGCACCCTGGAAAGTTCTACGCCCTGCCGCAGGCTCCGCAGCAATTCAAGCAACTGCTGATGGTGTCTGGCTTCGATAAATATTTCCAGATTGCGCCGTGCTTCCGCGATGAAGACGCGCGCGCCGACCGCAGCCCCGGTGAATTTTACCAACTCGACTTCGAGATGGCTTACGTCACCCAGGAAGATGTGTTCGAAGCCATTGAGCCCGTCCTGCATGGCGTTTTCGAGGAGTTTGCTGCGGACCGCAACATTACCCCGCTGCCGTTCCCGCAGATCCCATTCGCAGAATCGATGCTGAAATACGGCAACGACAAGCCCGACCTGCGCAATCCGCTGATCATGGCCGATGTTACCGAAGCCTTCCGCGATTCTGGCTTCGGGCTGTTCGCCAAAAATGTCGAGAAGGGTGCCGTCGTGCGCGCCATTCCGGCGACCGGTGCGGCGGACAAACCGCGCAGCTTCTTCGACAAGCTGAACGCTTGGGCCCGGGACGATGAAGGGGCAGGCGGTCTTGGTTATATTATTTTCGCCGACGGCGAAGCCAAGGGCCCGATCGGCAAGAATCTTGAGCCCGATCGTATCGAAGCCATCAAGACGGCCCTGAACGAGGTCAACGATAATGTCGGTGACGGCGACGCCGTGTTCTTCGTCTGCGGTCAGCAGTCGATGGCGGAGAAGTTCGCAGGACTGGCCCGGACCCGTATCGCCGAGGAGTTGGATCTGATCGAGAAAAATGCTTTCCGCTTCTGCTGGATTGTCGATTATCCGATGTACGAAATGGATGAAGACAGCGGCAAGATCGAATTCAGTCACAATCCGTTTTCGATGCCCCAGGGCGGCATGGATGCGCTGGCGGCAGACAACCCTCTCGACATCCTCGCTTATCAATATGACATCGTCTGTAACGGCATCGAACTTTCCAGCGGAGCGATCAGAAACCATCGCCCAGACATCATGTTAAAAGCGTTCGGAATCGCCGGTTACGGTGCCGATGTGGTCGAAAAGGAATTCGGCGGCATGCTGCAGGCTTTCCGTTATGGGGCCCCGCCTCATGGCGGTTCCGCACCGGGCATCGACCGCATTGTCATGATGCTGGCCGACGAGCCGAATATCCGCGAAGTCATCGCGTTTCCGATGAATCAGCAGGCCGAAGACTTGCTGATGGGGGCTCCGGCGGCAGTCGATAATGCGCATTTGAAAGAGCTCAGCTTGAAGTTGAACCTGCCGAAGCCGGCAAAAAGCGAATCCGACGGCGATATAGGTTAGACAGCTTAACAAATTGTTAACGCAGTCATTTAGACAGTTAGAATAACACCCGAAAATAACCCTAACATCCCGGAATCGCTTATTTTCTGGCGATTCGCGTTGTACCCGTTCATACTTGTCCCCATCTGTGGTGGGGAAAGTCCAACTGTGGTGGGGACAACCGAAGGGACCACAGGAGCCTTGAAGGCAATGAATAAATCAAAACGCGCCACCATAAGATTAACGGCCAAAAGACCGACACCGATAAAACGGTCAATACAATTAGAAAATGCTGGGGAAGGAATGATGGGCAGGGGTTTAATAATCGTCGTATGTACGGCATTACTCGGTGGTTGTGCGCTGCCGGTGCCCATTCAAATTGCCTCATGGGCGCTTGATGGCATTTCCCTGCTGGCGACCGAGAAATCCATATCCGATCACGGTATTTCCATGGTTACGCAGAAGGACTGTGCCCTGTGGCGCGGTGTTGCAGGTAAGGAAATCTGTTCCGATAATGTGGACGATTCCGGTGCCGTCCTGGTCGCTGCCGCCGAGCCCCAAACTTCACACCAGTCTTCACCTGAACCTGTTCTAATCACATCCATCGTGAACCGTCAGCCTGTAACCACGATGCCCGTCGCTCGGACGCCTGAACCAGTGGTGAGCGTCGAAGAACTGGCGGTGATCGAAACGTCAAGCGCGCCGGTTGTTGATCCGGTCGTCAGCGTCGAAAAATTGGCCGCGGTCGAACCCGCACCTGAACAGGCTGCCGCACCAGAACCCGAAGTTGCCAAGCTGGATGTCGATGGAAGGTCCGAGCGCCTTTTGATTCCCGGACACCGCATCTGGTCGAATGACCGGAATGCAGACCTGTACTACGTCGTTGGCAGTTTCTCGAAACGCAATAACGCTCGTTCATTCGTGCGCAGTCACCGCGATTTGGGGCCAGCCGTGATGGCATCGCGTCTTGATGGCAACGAAGTGTATCGCGTCGCCGTTGGCCCGTTCGTCGATAGTCAAAAGTCCGGCGTTAACAGCCATATCAGAAAGGCCGGGCTGGATGATGCCTGGGCCATTCGTGTCAAGCATGCCGACTGGATGATTGCCGTGCGCCCGACACCGAAGGCATCCGCGCCGATCGCCGAAGCCGCGCCGGTGCCGTCGAAAGCACCGAAGGTCGACGCACCTGACGCCACCGATGAACTTGCCCAGCTTGAAACTGGAACGACAACCGGTAAAATGTTTTTCGTGATTGGAAGCTTTGATGTTGCCGATAACGCCCGCAGCTTTGCTACCGAAACGCTGATCTCCAGCAAGGCAGATACCAGCCGGGCGGCCCTTGTACCCGCCGTGGTCTCGTACAAGTCCGATGATAAATGGCGTCACCGCGTCGTTGTTGGGCCGTTTAGTGATGCTGAACAAGGAACGGTACGGAACGATCTTGCAAAGGCCGGAATCGGCGCGCCGTGGTCTATCCGCCTGTCCAAGAATCAGGTGCTGAATACGCCAGTTGTCTATCGCATCGACGCGACGACTCCGTCCGCACCGCAGATTGCCGGTGCCAACGAGGACCTCCCCGGCTCCGGCTAACCATTTGATTGTCTTGTGAAATACGTTCCTGGTCCCAATTAAAACCTGGCTTCCAGAAGTCGTGCCACGCGAAGCGTGCGCTATCCAAAAGGCCACGTGAAGCGTGCGCTATACCAACATGCTTATCGGCGAGCCAAGCTGTCTTAGCACGTTCACAAGATGCTCGACCTGACGAATTTGGCGCGCGTCTCCGGGATTGTACTTCCGTTTGTACGACAGGTGCTTTTCCCATGTTTCAATAAAATCCCGGGGTCGGTCCGGTTGTGCCTTCTCGCCGGTTAGTGCACCGATGGTCTTGTCAAAATCGGGGTGCAGTTCGGGCTGAAAGGCGAGCATGGCGTATTCATCCCAGCCAATGATGCCGTTGACGTATAAATCCATACTGATGGTCGTCATCTGACGCGGGCTGACGTGACGGACGTCGGCCGTGCGGATGGACTTTCCAGTCGCCTGAATGGCATCAGGCGTTGCTTCGTGTTCGACAAGCGGCCCTGTTATAACCGGTGTTGGCGGCTCACGGTACGGCACCAGCGCCCGACTTGTCTCAGGGGGTGGCGACGGCAAAGGTGCTTGCGGCTCAATTTTAATGCTCATCTATCAGGCCTGAATCAGTCGCCCCGTCCGCGTTCTGCGGTACGGGGCGCGGTTTTTCACGAAAGCAGAGAGGCGGGAGAGAGGGGGCTATACCGTCCTCTTGGGCTTCCGTGCCCACGATTACATATTCGCGTTGGCGACAATTCTGGTGTCGGTCGAATGTTTCAGGTCGGAACGCAGGCGCTTGGTCTTGTACATGGCCTCGTCGGCGCGCTTTAAAATGTCATGGCCATCGTCGTTCGCACCATAATTCTGGATGCCGACACTTGCCTTGATAGCGATCTGGCGACCCTGCCAGTCGATGACCGCTTCGTTCAGGTGTTCGTTGATGAGCTCGCAACGGCTCAAGCCATCCTGCCAGCGGGTGCGTGACATCAGAATGACGAATTCATCGCCACCGATGCGTCCGACATAGTCCGTGTCGCGGACATTGTTGTTGAGAGTTTCGGCGACCCGGCGCAACACCTCGTCGCCGGCGGCATGGCCGAAGGTGTCGTTGACGGGCTTGAAGCCGTCGAGATCAATATAGATCAGGACGCCCTGTTCATGGTGGCGCTCGGCGCTGGACAGGGCGCGGTTGAATTCATCTTCGAAACCGCGACGGTTGAGCAACCCGGTCAACTCGTCGGTCTGCACAAGGTGTTCCAGATCAACAACACGGGTCAGCAAATCGGCGATGATCTTTTCTGCTTCGATAGAGGCATCGAAGGCGCGTTCCGCAGCGTGCGATGCTTCGATGCGTTTGTCTGTTCCATCGCTCGGTTTGCACAGACATTCGATCAGCGTCGAGACCTTGTCGACGAGAGAGCCCCGGCTGGTTAGATCCGGTGTTCGCAGGCAGGTGGCAAGATTTGAAATGGTCACGGTCTTTTCCCTTCGCATTTTTTATCTTCACGCGAAATAGTTAACAAAGCCTTCGCATGTTTCCCAAGAATTAATGCAATGGGTGTGCCAGCGTATATTTGCAGTATTTCAATATGTTAGGGGAGTTGCATCTGGGCAGATATTGCCGGGTATTGCGTAAATCCGGCCTTTGGAGGGGAAAAGATTCCGGGTTGTGGCCTTAACGGGGGCTATCCCACAGCCATGCGGCGCCCCGGACGCCACTTGAATCGCCGAAACGATTGCGCACCAGAGACGTATCAACGCGGTCGGAAAATACCCATTGTTGCCACTGCTCGGGAACTCTGTCGTACAACCGCGTCATGTTGGACAGGCCACCGCCAAGGACGATGACGTCAGGGTCGATGACGTTGATCACCGATGCAAGAGCCCGCGCCAGACGGTGCTCGTATCGTTCCAGCGCGGCATTTGCCTCGGCGGTGTCCATTGTTGCGATCTGCTCGGGCGTCTCGTCACCACCGCCATGGGCTCGATAGTCGGCCGTCAGTGCTGGTCCTGACAGAAACGTCTCGATGCAGCCACACAGCCCGCAATAACACTCTGGCCCCGGTCTTTCATCATTGCCACCCGGCAACATCTGCGGCCAGGGTAGGGGATTGTGTCCCCACTCACCGCCGATGGCGTTGATGCCGGTAATGGCATCGCCATTGGCGACGATGCCGCCACCGACACCGGTGCCAAGAATAACGCCGAAGACAACATCAGCCCCGGCTGCGGCGCCATCGGTCGCCTCTGAAATGGTAAAGCAGTTGGCATCGTTGGCCAGTCGCACCGGACGCCCAAGCAGACCGCTTAGATCATCATCCAGCGGCTTGCCGATCAGGCAGGTGGAGTTGGCGTTTTTTATCAGGCCGGTTGCCGGTGACAGGGTTCCCGGAATGCCGACGCCGACGGGCGTGCGCAGGGTTTCAATGGTTGCCTCTGATTCCAGGGCGGTGACCAGTTCATTAATGACTTGCAGGATTGCCTGATAATCGCCGGACGGTGTTGGCAAGCGGCGGCGCGAGATTTCCTCGCCCGTGTCGGACAGCACAATGCCTTCGATTTTGGTGCCGCCCAGATCAATGCCGATGCGCATGGTTGCTCCCACTCCCTGTGGCAGGGTCGGGATTACGATACCTTATTCGCTGACGCTGTCGAGGATCGGATCGTCGGAAATGCTGGTCGCCAGAAAACGCCCCTTGATGAAGCGGGCACCGGGCAGGGGAATGCTGCTGGCGATGGTTTCCGAATGACATTGCAGGGTATCGGCTTCAGCCTCGCTTGTGCTGTCGCCGACGCCGCGCACATGCAGAATCTTGCTGTCGGAATGCTGGTCGATGGCGATGGCGCGTGCCGCTTCGGCACTGCGTGCCAGAACGGTGTCTACGTGAATGTCTTCTGGTGCCGCCAAAGCGACATGGAAGATGGTGTATGGCTTGAGCCCTTTGGCCGGTTCCTTGCTAGGCATGTTGTCCCCTTCTTCGTGCCTGGCTGGGATTTTTATTTTTATGTTTTGCTATCCCGTCCCTTGGAAAATGCCCCCAGCATCATTGGAACGTATCTGGATATCAAAACGAATTCTTTATCCTGTTTTTCATGCGACTCGTTGGAATCATTAGAGTCTTTTGCGCATTCAAACTACAACCGGATTATTATATATGCGGGGTAGTGTCAATGCTCAGAACACATCATCTGGTACGATTTGTTCATTTCATCTGTTCACAAAGTGACTCTGTAACGGCCCGGTATTAACCATGATCGGACTAGTTTTTTGCCGTGCTCTGTCATCGTTAAAAGAAAAAGTAGATTCTTTTCAATGCATTGAATCAGTTTTTGCTGTTCGTGTATCGGCGTTACTTGTCTTGAATCAGTTTCCGAGAAGGACTCTCTAGTGCGATGAAAGGACTCAATAATTTTTTTCAGTTTTTTCCAAAGGACTCAGCCAATCGACTAAAAATCTAGTCTTGATGAGTACTGATTCGGCCATGATTCGCACCGAGTCTGTTCCTTTGAATTCATCTTGTTAATGTCTTCTTAACCATATTTCGCCTAATAACGACCTACAAGATGTTGTGTTCATAATATCGTACCGACACAACGGGAATTTTATACTTCTGGGTTAAATTGGGGGCAGACAATGACGGGTAGGCAGACCGTATCCGGGGCTGAAAATGGATACACAGTATTCAGGGGACTAGAAGACGCAGGCGTTCCAGGACGTAAACTTGCCGCGGCTTTGGGCGTAACACCATCGACATACAGTAAATGGCGTTCCGGGCATATGCGCATCCCGGCCAGCAGGCTGGTTCTGCTGACGCTGGTGCTGGCAGAACGGCTGGAAACGCTGGAAACTGCACCGCGGCGTACGGACCCGCGCTTCATGGCCCATCTGAAGACCCTTCGGCGCAGCCTCGACTATCAGGAAAGCCTGAACAGGAAGCTGGCCCCTGAAGATGTTCAGGAAGGATCTCGCCTGTTTCGCAGATGGTGGATGAACAACAACGCCGATCAGGTCAGCGTTGCATCCAATAAAGACATGGCGGTCGGGGAATTGAGCTTATGAGCCAGCTCGAAGGCATTACCCATGACGGATTGAAGACGGCCTTGAAGATCAAGGACGACTACGAGAATGGTGAGCCTATTTGCGTCCCTGGCGAGGGAACACGGATTCTGATGCCGGAATATCTGATGAACCATCATCTGGACCTGCAAGTGATCGATGACCCGCTGGCTCTGGCGATGATGGCGACCCGGGACCCGGAGGCACCGATGGCGCTTGCGGCGGCGACGCGGCTTAGTCCGCTGGGCGCGTCCAGCAAGTTGCTGGGGGGTATATACGATATTGTCGGTGACACCTCGAAGCACCCGTTGGTCAAAAAGTGCATATCGCTGGTTACTGAAAACGCTTTCGACCCCGAAGCCATCGCCTCTGTTCGATCAAAGGCATCAAGCTTTATCGACCACAGCCGTAGGGAATATTCTGTTGCCCTGCGCCGTAACTTACAAACGTTGCTTGATGGCACCATAGCGCCTAGGGAATTCGTCAAACAGTTCTTCGAATTGACCGAGGCCGGGAACATGCGCAGTGAAATTCGCAGGAAACTGGTTTCCAGCCTGCTGCTGTCGGAAAGCATTCGACCGTCGATCAAGTTTCTTTTCCTTGAAAACCTCGAGCGGTTTCCGAAATCTGTGCGCAGCGAGATCATAACCTCGGTGCGCGATGCCGAGTCCAGCCATCACACGCGGATGATTAAGGAAGAAATGAAGTGGATTACCGCGCAGGAAAAACTGCCTGCCGATATGCAGAAGAAACCTGAAAAGAAGCCTTCTGCGGTTGTTGCATCACCGGTTGTGAATGTAGAGCCGCTTGGCCCGAAGCCAAAGATAACTCCGCGTCCGTGGCGACCGGGCGAGGGTGCGGTTCCAAAGGCGGTCGTGTCGAGCGAAATGCCGTGGCACTGACGACTGTTTGAGATTATGAGGGGGAGTAAGCGGGGGAGAGAAAAGGGCGCCACTGGCGCCCTTTTTTTGTGTGTACCCTTCGGGTGGCACGGTCTCTGGAAGCCAAGCTTAACTTGGCGGGCCAATTACACGGCGACAGTTTTCTGCTCTTCCCCGTCGTCATAGGTCAGCGAGGCGTCGGTGCCGCAGTACAGTCCGTACAGGGTTTCAATGACCGCACTGGCTTCATCACCGGAAAGGGAATAATGAATGGTTTGGGCTTCCCGCCGCGTGTTGACAAGGTTGTCGCGACGCAGCCGTGCTAGGTGTTGCGACAGAGCCGACTGGCTTAGTCCAACGACTTTTTCCAGTTCGCTGACGCACTTCTCGCCGGGCACCAGTTGGCACAGGATCATCAGACGGTGCTGGTTGCTCATGGCCTTTAGCAACGTGCTGGCGCGTCTGGCGTTATTCTGGATTCGCTCCAGATCAATGACGATTTCAGGCATATCCCCCACGTGTAAGGTCCTCCGCTTTTTAACGATCACACTGATTCCACTACAGAATCTAAAACATCTAATTTAAGAGTACATAATATACGACCATGCGACCAGTATAAAAAAAGAGGCTTGTTGTGCGTCGCAGCAATACAATGAATGCGTAACCTTTTGCATTATGCAAAGAATTCATTATCGCAAAAAATCTTCAAAGCCTCTGAAAAACAAGGATAAGTGGATTGGTCAGGAACTCTGCGGTCGATGTTTTGATCGGGGTACCGCACGCCTTATTTATCAAAAGCTGGTCTTGCCATCGGCAAAATAGGGGTCCCGGACGGTGATAATATTGTGCAGCGCACACCCAAACATCAGATTTTTGGTGTTTCAGTTGGGGATCGTGCGGCCTTCAGGTTTCCTTGGCTGCTGCCTTGCGTTCGTACCCGCGCTCTGAAATTCCAGATACCAATGACATCAGCGGCGGAATGATGGCCAGCGTCAGCAACGCCGAAAGGGCCAGCCCGCCTACGACGACGGAACCCAGCCCCCGGTATAGTTCAGACCCGGCACCGGGGAACAGCACCAGCGGCAACATGCCGAAGACACTGGTCAGGGTCGACATGAAAATCGGTCGAATGCGGTTACGGGTCGCGGCAATCAGTGAGTCCTCGAAATTCATGTCTTCCTTGCGGTGGTGATACAGCGTTTGATGGACCAGCAGGATCGCGTTATTTACGACGATGCCGACCAGAATAACAAACCCCAGCAGCGTCAGCATGTCGAGTTGGTGGTTCACAAATATGTTGAGGATCGCCAATCCGGCGACACCGCCCGCCGTAGCGAGCGGCACCGACAGTATGATAATCAGCGGATAGATGAAGCTTTCGAACAGCACCGCCATCACCAAATAAACGATGATCACGGCGATCAGCAGATTCAGCACCATGTGGTTCCAGGCTTCTGTCAGTTTATCGGCCGTGCCCGACATGCGCATGCTGACCCCCGGCGGCAACCCTTTGGCTTGTAAGGGGCTGATGACCTTTTCAGTAATGATGTCCATTGCCGATTCCAGCGGGATGTTCGGGGCCGGGCGAACTTCCAGCGTCACCGTGCGCTCGCGTTCCTTGTGCAGGATCTCGGTTGGCCCGGATGTCACTCGCACATCGGCCAGCGAACTGACCGGCACGATCATGCCATTCTTTGTAACGACGGGCAGATTACCGATGCCCTGGGTTTCGGTAATGCTGCGTTGGGGCCCCCGGATGGCAAGATCGACACGTTTGCCTTCGACGGTAATCTCAGCGACGCGCAGGTCGTCGTTGAAGGCATCAACGGTCTGACTGAATTCACGCGCTGTAACGCCATTGTCGGCCAGACGGGTCGGGTCCGGATGGACACGGACTTCCGGTGCACCCAGTTCCAGTCCCGGTTTCGGACGCAACTGGTTGCCTTCGTCCCGCGGCAATAGCTTGCTGATGATGCCGGTTGATTCCAGCGCGATGTCTAGCACCTTTTCAAGGTCGGGGCCGGAAATATCAAGATTGATTGACCGGCCACTGCCGATGGCGCGCCCAAACAAGGATGGCTGGGTGATGAAACCAAAGGTACCGGGTTCCTTGAAAATGGGCTTGCGCAAGACCGGGATTAATTCAGCAACACGGCTTGAATCGACGCTCATGGCACCGACGAATGTCGTTGACGAGCGGGCGACAAAGAAAAAGTTTTCGATTTTCGGCAGTCCGTCTGCGGTTTCTTCCGGTCCGGTTTCCGATGCCCACAACGGCCTGACGGCAGCCTCGACTTCCTGGGCGATGTCGGTGGCGGTATTCAGATTATATCCTGGCGGTGGCAACAGGACGCCGATGATCAGGTTGCGGTTGCCTTCGGGCAGGTATTCCAGTTTCGGCAGAAACAACATGCTGATCACCGCCGTCGTGCCGCACACGGCACCGACAATGGTCAGCGCCCGTCGCTTGTCGTTGACGACTGTACGGGTGAACTCAACAACTCGCTCGGTAAAGGCGCGCGCGAAGCCGTCGATACGGGGCAGGGGGCGGGTCTCAGCATTTTCAGGGGTTTTCTTTAAAAGCTTGTCGGCAAGCGCCGGGATCAGGGTGATGGCAACAACCAACGACAATGTCACGGCGACGGAAATGGCAACGGCGATATCCCGGAACAACTGACCGATTTCCAGGTTCATCACCAATATTGGTGCAAACACCAGAATTGTTGTCAATACCGACACCAAAACGGCACCCCATACCTGTCTGGCACCCTCATAGGCGGCTTTGCTGGATGGCACCCCTTGTTGTCGCAATCGATAGATGTTTTCCAACACGACAATCGCGGCATCGACGACCATGCCGACGGCAAAGGCGATGCCAGCCAGGGAAATAACGTTGATCGACCGACCCATGGCGGCCATGGCGACGAAAGAGCCGACCACCGACACCGGAATGGCCAGCGAAACGATCAGGGTCGCCGCGCCGGAACGCAGAAACAGCAACAGCACCAGTGCTGCAAGGGTGCCGCCGATATAGATGTTCTGCTGCACCAGTTCGATGGCGGAATCGATGTAGACGGTCTCGTCATAGACCTGATTGAGAGCCAGTTTTTCCGATGCCACCGCGCCTGAGTTGAGTTCGGCGACGGCGGCGCGGATGCCTTTCATGGTATCGATGACATTGGCACCGGTTTCGCGCACCGTGTTCATGGCAATGGCGGGCTCGCCAAGGCGGCGGATGGTTGCCGTCGCTTTCTTGTAACCGAAACCGACTTCAGCGATATCACCAACGGTGACACGCGCGACGCTACCCGACTGCGGATCACCGATGCTGCGCAGCACGACGGCCCGGACCTGATCAATGGTCGTTAACTCGCCTTCGGTGCGAACCACATAACGCCGCTTGCCTTCGTCCACATCGCCGGCAGAGGCCGATGAATTGGCATCAGAAATGGCGTTGATCACCTGCGGCACGGTCAGTCTGTATCGGGCCATTTTATCCGGGTCGACGACGACTTCCATTTGCCGTTTGGTGCCGCCATAGACATTGACCCGGGCGACGCCGGGAACGCGTTCAAGACGGTCCTGGATAATGTCTTCGACGAAATCGCCATAGGTGTGAATGTCGCGCTCATTGCCCGATGTTCGGGTCAGGGTGAACCAGGCAATCGGGCGATCTTCACTGCCTGCGGTATCAAGGGTCGGCTCGTCGGCCTCGTCGGGGTAATCGCCGACCCGATCGAGGCGATTGGCGACAAGCAACAGGGCCTTGTCCATATCTTGTGAAACGGCGAATTCAAGCGAAACGGAACCGCGGCCATCGCGCGACCGGCTCGACATTTCATCCAAGCCTTCCAGGCCGCGCAAGACTTCTTCCTGACGGTTGATGATCTCGCGTTCAATCTCGGCCGGCGCTGCTCCTGGCCAGTTGGTTTTGACCGTGATCACCGGTTTGCGAACGTCCGGGGTCAACTGGATCGGAATGGTTTTAAGCGCCACCAATCCGAACATGACGATCATCAACACGGCCGCCATAACGGCGATGGGGCGATCAATGGCGGCACGGATTATGTTCATATGCGGGGCCTAGAACCGGACTTTCTGGCCGGGGCGCAGACGCTCGTTGCCGCGCACGACGACAATGTCTCCGGGCTTCAGTCCGTTATTGACGGTAAACCGGGTGCCGACGGCTTCGCCCAGGCTGACCGGGCGGATATTGGCGCTACCGTCTTCGACGATGAAGACGATGTTCTTGCCTTTGCGGTTGATGACGGCGTCCTTGTGAACGCTGACTACCAGACGAGTGCTGCCAACGGGCAGATTCAGAATAACACTCTGGTTGGCAGCCAGGTTGCCGCTGGCGGGGCCACCGTCAAATTCCGGGATAAAACGGACGGTTCGGGTGCGGGTCAGGGGGTCTTCGTCGGGGACGACGGCGCGGACGGTCGCCGGATATTGCCGATTGTTGGTTTCCAGTTGGAAATTGACGACGGTTCCTGTCGGCAGACCGTTAATTCTTGCGGCCGGGACGCTGGCTTCGATTTCCGGGTGCTGGTCGTCAATCAGGCTCAGCACCGGTGATCCGGTGTCAACGAAGGTTCCGACATCGGTATGACGCTTGGCAACGACGCCATCAAAAGGAGCCCGGATTTTCGAGTTGTTAAAGTCGATTTCTGCCAGCTTCATATTGGCGTGGGTTCTCTGGCGGGTCGCTTCGGCCTCGGCGACGGCGCTTGTCGCTCGCACCAGTTCCTGAGCTTTATCTTCCAGCCGGGCCTGACTAAAGGCGGCGGATGTTTTCAACTGTTTAATGCGGGTCAGTTCCTGGTCACGCAAATTGCGCACCGCTTCCGCCGTCTTCAGGGCAGCACCGGCCCTTTTTTCCTCGGCCTTGGCCAGTTGATACAGCCAGTACAGGCTGTCGCTCAACAGCACGGCGACAATGTCGGCGCGCTTAACCCTGTCGCCGACCTTGACCCTCATTTCAGATATCGGACCGCCAATCAGCGACGCGACAACACCGGACTTGGCTGGGACCAGACGGCCGATGACAGGCACGGTCTGGCTCAAGGGTTCGGTGCGCACTTTGTCGATGCCGACCGGCGTTGCCTCCGTTTTCTCCTCGGCCTTTTGGGCAAGGCCTGTGGATGGAGACACAGACAAGACGGTCAGAATGGCGAGGATGGTGAATTTTGTGAAGTTTCTCAAGGCAGTCCCTATCAGCAATTTGCGACAGTCTGTGCCGAAATCACCTCCGTATCAACCTTCTCTTTGTACCCCGACATCCTGCTATGGGGCGCGGTTTGTCAAAGGTCGTTGGCAAGTCGTACGGATTTGTCGACAATAGGGACATGTCGACCTTGTTTTACACTCATCCCATATGCATCGAACACGATGCCGGGGGCGGTCATCCGGAATCGCCAGACCGGCTGCGCGCCATAATGACGGCGCTCGACGGGGATGATTTTTCAGGCCTTGATCGCAGGGAAGCACCGAAGGGCAGCAAGTCCCAGATCGAGCGGGTGCATCTTTCAGAGTACGTTGATGCGGTGCTGGCGGCCATTCCTGCCAGCGGCCATGTGTCCCTTGATCCCGACACCGGGGTTTCGCCCGAAAGCGGTGAAGCCGCATTCAGGGCCGTCGGCGGGGTCTGTGCCGCCGTTGATGCGGTCATCGGTGGTGATGCCGACAATGCCTTTTGTGCCCTGCGGCCACCCGGCCATCATGCCGAGGCGGGACGCGCCATGGGGTTTTGTCTGTTTAACAACATTGCAATCGCCGCCATGCATGGGCTGGCCAAGCATGGGCTGGAGCGTGTTGCAATTGTCGATTTCGATGTCCACCACGGCAACGGCAGCCAGTCGGCATGTCAAAGTGACGCCCGTTTGTTCTATGCCTCGTCGCACCAATCACCGGCCTATCCCGGCAGCGGCAGGGAAAGCGAATGCGGCGAGTTCGAAAACGTCGTCAATGTCGAATTGCCGCCGGGGTCCGGATCGCGGCTTTTCCGGAATGCCTATACGGACAGGATTCTGCCGCACTTGCGGGCGTTCGCCCCCCAATTGCTGCTGATTTCCGCCGGTTTCGACGCCCATGCCCGCGATCCGCTGGCAATGCTGGAACTGCAAGATGACGATTTCGCCTGGGTCACGGAACAATTGCTGGACGTTGCCCATGAATGTTGCGGCGGACGGGTGGTCTCTGTGCTTGAAGGCGGCTACGACCTGGACGCATTGGCGTCGTCGACAGCTTCCCACGTCAGGGCATTATTGGCTGTTGCTCCCGGCAACGCGTCTGCATAAAATCGCGTCTCTTGAAGGGATCATATAAAGAATGGCGAAAAATAAAATTCCGGCGGACATTGCCAAGTTGAGTTTCGAGGATGCCCTCGAACAACTGGAAGATATTGTCCGCGAACTTGAAGACGGGGATGGGGCGCTCGATTCATCGATCAAGGCGTATGAAAGAGGCGCGCACCTGAAACAGCACTGCGAGGCGAAGCTGACAGAAGCGCGCCAGCGTGTAGAAAAGGTTGTCATTGGCAATGACAGCGCGGTCGGGCTGGAAGACGCCGACCTTGATTAGAAAATGAGCGATTTTCAGACACAACTAAGCGACATCGCAGACGATGTTAACGAGACCCTCGATGGTCTGCTTGAAATGGATGACGATCCGGAAGCGCAGCTGATCGAAGCGATGCGCTATTCAGCGCTCGATGGCGGCAAGCGGATCAGGCCGTTCATGGTTGTTGCCAGCGCCGATTTGTTCAACGTCGACCGCACCAGTTCCCTGCGTGCAGCGGCTGCTGTTGAAATGGTCCATTGTTATTCGCTGGTCCATGATGACCTGCCAGCCATGGACGACGATGACCTGCGCCGCGGTCAGCCGACATGCCACAAAAAATACGACGAGGCGACGGCGATCCTCGCAGGCGACGCCTTGTTGACCAAGGCGTTCGAGGTGCTGGCCGAGGTCGAGACCCATGGCGATCCGATGGTGCGTTCCGAACTGGTGCTGGCGCTGGCCCGCGCCGCCGGGGCCGAGGGTATGGTCGGCGGACAGATGCTCGATCTGGTGGCCGAACAACATTCCCTGAAAATGCCGGAAATAACCCGTTTGCAACGGATGAAAACCGGAATGCTGATTGCGGTCTCGTGCGAGGCTGGGGGAATCCTCGGCAAGGCGGCTGGACCGGCACGTCATGCACTACGGGCCTATGCCCACGATCTGGGGCTGGCGTTCCAGATTGTCGATGATTTGCTCGACGTCGAAGGCGATGTTGAAACCGTTGGCAAGGCAACCGGCAAGGACGCAGAAGCCGGGAAGGCGACCTTCGTTTCCCTGTTAGGCGTCGAGGCGGCCCGCGCTCAGGCTCTGCTGTTGGCCGATCAAGCCGCAGAACACCTTGATTTTTTTGCGGAAAAAGCGGACTCTCTGAAAGATCTTGCGCATTTCGTGATAAAACGCAGCGCTTGAAGATCGCGATCGCTTAGGGACGATATTTGTGAGCGAAGAACATAAAACACCGTTGCTGGACACGGTTCAGACACCTGCAGACACGCGGGACTTTACGGTCGAGCAATTACAACAGCTCGCCGACGAAGTGCGTCAGGAAACCGTGCGCACGGTTTCCATTACCGGCGGCCATCTTGGTGCCAGTCTTGGCGTCGTTGAACTGACGGTTGCGCTGCATCATATATTTGATACGCCCGATGACCGTTTGATCTGGGATGTCGGTCATCAGTGCTATCCGCACAAGATACTGACCGGACGGCGCGACCAAATGCTGACCCTGCGCCAAGCCGGTGGCCTGTCGGGCTTCACCAAACGTTCGGAAAGCGAATACGACCCGTTCGGTGCCGGTCATAGTTCGACCTCAATTTCCGCCGGCCTCGGCATGGCCGTGGCGCGGGATTTCCTGGGCAATGATAACAACGTCATTGCCGTTATCGGCGACGGTGCGATGAGCGCCGGTATGGCATACGAAGCCATGAACAACGCTGGTTCCATGGACTCCCGCCTGATTGTTATTCTCAATGATAACGACATGTCCATCGCGCCGCCGGTCGGCGCCATGAGCGCCTATCTGTCGCGCCTGATTTCGTCGAAGTCGTTCCGTTCATTGCGTCACTTCGCCAAGGAAATGACCAAGAAGTTCCCGCGCCAGATCGAAGAAGTGGCCCGCCGGGCCGAAGAGTATGCCCGCGGCATCGTTACCGGCGGCACCCTGTTCGAAGAACTGGGTTTCTTTTATGTCGGGCCTATCGACGGACATAACCTTGAGCACCTGTTGCCGGTCCTGAAGAATCTGCGAGACGATACCGAACCGGGGCCGGTGCTGCTGCATGTGGTCACCCAAAAGGGCCACGGTTACGTTCCGGCCGAGGAGTCGGCGGACAAATACCATGGCGTCGGCAAGTTTGATGTGGTCACCGGCAAGCAGGTCAAGACCAAGAGCAATGCGCCGTCCTACACGAACGTTTTTGCCAAGGCCCTGATTGCCGAGGCCGAAGTCGACGACAAAATCATGGCGATTACGGCGGCGATGCCATCTGGCACCGGGCTGGACAAGTTCGCCGACGCTTTTGAGGACCGCTGTTTCGATGTCGGTATTGCCGAACAGCATGCGGTTACCTTTGCCGCCGGGATGGCGTCGGAAGGCTTTAAGCCGTTCTGCGCCCTGTATTCGACGTTCCTGCAACGGGGGTATGACCAGTTGGTCCACGATGCCGTGTTGCAAAAACTGCCGGTGCGTTTCGCCATCGACCGGGCCGGACTGGTTGGTGCCGATGGTGCCACCCATGCCGGGGCCTATGACCTGGCCTTCCTGTGTTGCCTGCCCGACATTATCGTTATGTCACCTTCTGATGAGGCCGAACTGATGCATATGACGGCGACGGCAGCGGCCATCGACGATATGCCCAGTTGCGTGCGTTATCCGCGCGGCGAGGGTGTCGGGGTGGAATTGCCTGAAAAAGGCGAGGTCCTGGAAATCGGACGCGGTCGTATCGTTCGCGAGGGCTCTGCGTTGGCCATCCTCAGCCTCGGTTGTCGATTGCAGGAAAGCCTGAAAGCAGCGGACGAACTTTCGGCCAAGGGCTTTTCCGTCACGGTTGCCGACGCGCGCTTCGCCAAACCGCTGGACAACGCCATGATCCGCGATCTGGCGACCTCGCACGATGCGTTGATTACGATCGAAGAGGGCGGTCCCGGCGGCTTCGGCGCGCATGTTCTGCAATTCCTCGCCGCAGATGGTCTGCTCGATAGTGGTCTGAAGGTACGCAGCATGACTCTGCCCGATGAACGCATCAAACACGACACTCAGGACAAGCAGTATGATTACTCATGCCTGACGGCACCGCATATTGTCGAATTGGCGCTCGATGTGTTGGGCACTAAAACTGCTGAAGGTTCCACGGCCAAGCCTGTTAGCGCCTGATCCCCAATGTCAAAGAACGGTAAATGTCGGCTTGATCAATTGCTGGTCGAGCGGGGTTTGGCCGAGAACCGTTCGAAGGCTCAAGCCATGATCATGGCCGGGCTGGTTCTCAGCGAGACCCGTCGCATGGAAAAGGCCGGTCAGCAGGTCAGTCCCGATATTAATCTGACGATCAAGGGCGCGGAACACCCGTGGGTGTCGCGCGGCGGCATGAAACTGGCGCGCGGTCTGGACCACTTCGCAATCGATGCGATGGGCAAGACCTGCCTTGATGTTGGTGCCTCGACCGGCGGCTTTACCGATGTGCTTTTGGAAAACGGTGCGGCCAAGGTTTTTGCCGTCGATGTCGGCCATGGGCAACTGGCGTGGAAACTGCGTCAGGACCCCCGCGTTCAGGTGCTGGAAAAAACCAACGCCCGGCATTTAACCGCCGAACAGGTCCCCGATGTCATCGATCTGATTGTCTGCGACGCCAGTTTTATCAGCCTGAAGACGCTGCTTCCGGCATCGCTGGGGCTAGTCCGTCCGGGCGGTCATCTGGTGGCGCTGATCAAGCCGCAGTTCGAGGTCGGCAAGGGACGGGTCGGCAAGGGCGGCGTGGTGCGCGATGCGGCCCTGCACGAAGAAGTCTGCGCCGATATCTCGGGCTGGCTTTATGGGTTGCCGGACTGGACCGTATTGGGAATATGCGAAAGCCCGATCAAGGGTCCCGAAGGCAACAAGGAATTCCTTATTAGTGGCCTGCGGGGCAACAATTCTGGAAGCTAGGCTTTAGTTGCCGCATTGCGCCTTGTGACGCAGTAAATGGTCGGCCAGCGCGCACGCCATCATCGCCTCGCCGACGGGCACCGCCCGGATGCCGACGCACGGATCATGACGCCCCTTGGTCGCGATATTGGTGTTCTTGCCCCGAACAGATACGGTTTTCTGGTCGATAGAGATGCTGCTTGTTGGTTTCACGGCGAAGCGGGCGACGATATCCTGTCCGCTGGAAATCCCGCCCAGTGTGCCCCCGGCGTGGTTCGATGAAAACTCGACCGCACCGTTTTTCCCGGCCCGCATCTCGTCGGCGTTTTCAGGACCAGTCAGGGCGGCGGCGGCGAAACCGTCGCCAATTTCTACACCCTTGACGGCGGGGATGCTCATCAATGCCTTGGCGATGTCGGCATCCAGCCGGTCAAATACCGGCGCCCCCAGTCCGACCGGCAGACCCTCGACGACGATCTCGATAACGGCACCGGTCGACGATCCCTGCTTGCGGATGGCTTTCAAATAGGTCTCCCATTCAGCCGCTGCCGCCTTGTCCGGGCACCAGAACGGGTTTTTCGATATTTGCGGCCAGCTCCATTTGTCGCGGTCGATGGCGTGCGGGCCCATCTGGACCAAGGCGCCGCGGATTTTAACACCCTTGCCCAATACCTTGCGGGCGATGGCACCTGCCGCGACCCGCATGGCGGTTTCGCGTGCGCTTGATCGTCCACCACCACGATAATCACGGGTGCCGTATTTTTGCTGATAGGTGAAATCGGCATGGCCGGGACGGAACTTGTTCTTGATGTCGGAATAGTCCTTCGAGCGCTGGTCGGTATTGGCAATCATCAAACCGATGGATGCACCCGTGGTGCGGCCTTCAAACACGCCGGACAGGATTTCGACCGTGTCAGGCTCTTTGCGCTGGGTGGTGAATTTTGATTGGCCGGGCCGGCGCTTGTCGACAAATACCTGAATGTCGGCTTCGCTCAACTTGATACCAGGCGGCACGCCGTCGACAACGCAGCCGATTGCCGGGCCGTGGCTTTCACCAAAGCTGGTAACCTTGAATAGTGTGCCGAAGGTGTTTCCTGACATGTCAGACCGTTGATATATCGGGTGCGTCGACGGCCTTCATGCCGACGGTGTGATAACCGCAATCGACGTGGTGAATTTCGCCGGTAACGCCGCTGGACAAATCGCTGAGCAAATACAGCCCGGCCCCGCCGATATCATCAAGCGTGACGTTGCGCCTGAGCGGCGAATTCAATTCGTTCCATTTCAGAATATAACGAAAGTCACCAATACCCGACGCGGCCAGTGTTTTCATAGGTCCTGCAGAAAGTCCGTTGACGCGAATGCCCTGTTTGCCCATGTCTTCGGCCAGATATCGCACGCTGGCTTCAAGCGCTGCCTTGGCCACGCCCATGACGTTGTAGTGCGGGATCACGCGCTCGGCACCGTAATAGGTCAGCGTGATAATAGAACCGCCGTCGGTCATCAATGGCTGGGCGCGCTGGCATACAGCGGTGAACGAGTAACACGAGATATCCATCGTCATGGCGAAATTCTCGCGGCTGGTATCGACGTATCCGCCTTTTAGCTCTTCTTTGTCAGAATAAGCGATGGCATGGACAATGAAATCGATTTTGCCCCATTGGGACTGCAATTCCTCGAACACTGCATCAAGGCTGCCCATGTTGGTGACATCGCATTCCATCACCATGTCAGAGCCGACTTTTTCGGCCAGCGGGGTGATTCGTTTCAGCAGCGCCTCCCCCTGATAAGTGAACGCGAGCTCGGCCCCTTGGGCAGCGGCAGCGGTGGCAATGCCCCAAGCGATGGATCGCTCGTTGGCAACTCCCATAATCAGGCCTTTTTTGCCCTTCATTAACGCATCGGCTGTGGTCATGAATTTCCCTTATTTATCGCGTTTGCGATTCCTTATCAGATCGTACACGAAAGCCCGTTCCGGAAAAAGTCAAGACGACACGGGTTCATATGAAGGTTCTGTTATAGGATGATATCAACAACGTCAATATCAGGGGGCTCTCGGTGCGTCACAGACTGTCAGAGTTGAAATCGTTTACGCTATACGCATTAAAACGGTACGGCGAAGACCAGTGTCAAACGGTTGCAGCCGCCCTCAGCTACACGTCATTGCTTGCCATGGTGCCCTTGCTGGCGATTGTTTTTGCGGTTCTGGCACAGGTGCCGGCGCTGGAAAGCTTTCGTATCGAGTTGATGAATTTTGCCTTCGCCAACCTGTTGCCTGACAGTGGCGACAAGGTAGCCGCATCGTTCGAGGCCTTTATCGCCAATGCCGGAAAAATGACTGGTTTTGGTATCGTCGGTCTGGTGATCGCGGCGATGATGCTGATTAACACCATATTCAAGAATATTAATTTGATTTTCCGCGTCGACAGGCCGCGCCCAATCATGTTGCGGCTGATTGTCTATGTCGGCGTGCTGGTCGGCGGGCCGTTGGTGCTGGCGGTCAGCTTTTCCATGGCGACATACATATTCGCCCTGACCAAGGGGTTGGAACTGGAAGTGTTTACCGGAGTCATGGGCAGGCTGACCCGGTTGATGCCGGCCTTTATCCTGATTGTCGGTTTTGCCGGTTTTTACAAGGTCGTACCGAACCGTCATGTGCGTTGGCGTGACGCATTTCTGGGCGGCCTGCTGGCCGGGGTCATGTTTTCAGGCCTGCGCTGGCTGTTCGGTATTTATCTGGTCTATTTCCCAACCTACAAGGCGTTATACGGGGCGCTGTCTGCAGTGCCGGTGTTTATGTTGTGGATGTTCCTGTCGTGGGCGGTGGTGCTGTTCGGTGCCGTCGTCGCGGCCTCATTTCCCGATTGGCGGGAACACGATAGTGACCCTTAATCGGCCTTCTGTTTGTTCGATTTCTGGCCGCTGTCACGCACCTCGTAATCGTTCTTTTCTGACCATTTATCGATGAACTCAACCAGTTCCTTATCTGGCTTTTTCGGTAGCACGACCTTCAGGGTGACGAACTGGTTGCCGTCGGCCTTGCCCTTCTTGCCTTTGATGCCCTTGCCCTTGAGCCGTAGCACGGTGCCGGTGTTGGATCCCTTCGGCACGGTGACCTTCAACGCGCCATGAATGGTCGGCACTTCCATTGAGCACCCCAGTACCGCTTCGGGCAGACTTACCGGAACTTCAAGGCGAATATTGTTGCCATCAGCCCTGAACAAGGGGTCGTCCTTTACAGAAATCTCGACGTGTGCATCGCCGTTCTTGCCGCCGCCGATGCCTTCCATGCCCTGACCTTTCAGGCGCAGGACCTGGCCGTCCGTGGTACCCGCCGGGATGCTCACCGCGAGGCGCTTTCCGTTGGCGATCGATACATGCTGATTGGCGCCGCGCGCGGCGTCCAGAAAGTCGACTTTCAGTGTGTACGAGACGTCACTGCCATCGACTTTCAGGCTTGATGCCCGATGCGTGTCACGGCGTTTGAAAAAGTCATCGAAGGGGTTGCGTCTGCCGCCACCGAAAGGGCCGCCGCCGCCGAACGGTCCACCATGACTGCCGGGGCCGCCGGGCCGACGGTGTACAGGGTTGCCCTGAGCGTCTATGTCGCCAGCGTCGTAAGACCGTTTTTTCTTTTTATCGGACAGGATTTCATAGGCCGTAGATATCTGCTTGAACAGGTCTTCGGATTTCTTGTTTTTACCAGCCGTGTCCGGATGATGTTTGCGCGCCAGATTTCGGTAGGCCTTTTTAATGGCCGCCGCAGTGGCGTCACGCGCGACACCAAGAACATCATAAGGATCCTTCATTCGATAATTTTCCAGCTGCCGTCCGATTGTCGACAGGCACGTCCGATTGCCATTTCTTCTTCACCGTCGATGGTAACGGTGGATTCGAAATCGCGGCATTCGCCATCGCTTTTCGCCGTCGTCGTGCCGGAATTACCACTGTCGGGATTGCTCCAGGATTTGGTTTCGCCCCGGTCTGCAGTTTCCAGGGTTTCCTGTGTGGTCTGGGTGGCGGCCGCCAAGTCAGCTTCATCAAGTGCACGCCCGATTTCTTTGCCCAGCCACGCCCCAAAGATAGCACCCAGGCCGGTTCCCAGCGCACTGCCGGTGCCGTCGCCCATTTTCGAGCCCAGCTGGGAGCCAACGATTCCGCCGATTACGGCGCCGCTGGCGGTGCCAATTTTTTCGCCATCGCCGGAACAGGCAGCCAGCAACAACGAGCAGGAAAGGCAAAGGGCGAGCGTTTTTGGTTTCATATTCGGGGTCTCAAGATGTTTTTGGTTTCATATTCGGGGTCTCAAGATGATAAACAGGCAAATCGGATAAAACGGATAGTAAAGCAACCAGACCATGACTGTCACCACGGACCGTAACCCGTTCGAGATGTTTTCCGACTGGATGGCCGAGGCCGAAAAGACGGAACCTTCCGATGCCAATGCCATGACACTGGCGACAGCGTCGCCCGACGGCGTGCCGTCGGCGCGAATGGTGCTTTTGAAAGGCCTCGATGAACAAGGCTTCACTTTTTACACTAATCTGGGCAGCGACAAGGCCCGCGAACTGGATGACAACCCTGTGGCGGCGCTGTGTTTTCATTGGAAATCGTTGAAAAAACAGGTCCGCGTGACGGGCAAGGTAGAGCCGGTATCGGATGCCGAGGCCGATGCCTATTATGCGTCCCGAGCCCGGCCCAGCCGCATTGGTGCCTGGGCGTCGAAGCAGTCGCAGCCGCTTGAAGGTCGCTTCGAACTGGAAAAAAGAGTCGCCGAATACACCGCCAAATTTCATGTCGGCGATATTCCCCGGCCTGATTTCTGGTCCGGGTTCCGGATTATTCCGGACCGAATCGAGTTCTGGACTGACAAGCCGTTCCGTCTGCATGAACGGATTGTCTTTACCCGCAGCGATGACGGCTGGACAACGGAAACCCTTTTCCCGTGACGACAGAAACCAGTTCAGGCAACGTACGGCTGTTAACATTGGCCACCTATGTCGCTGTTGCCACGGCGTCGGGACTGGTTCTGGTCAAGTTCTTTGCCTGGCAGGCCACCGGCGCGGTCAGCCTGCTGTCGACTTTGCTCGATTCACTGCTTGATGTGGGGGCCTCGTTTATCAATCTGCTGGCCGTCCGTCACGCATTGCAACCGGCTGATGAAGAACACCGTTTCGGCCATGGCAAGGCGGAACCGCTGGCCGGGCTCGCGCAGGCGGCGTTTATCAGCGGCTCTGCCGTGTTCCTGTTGCTGGAAGCGGGCGAACGCCTGTTCAATCCGCGCCAGGTCGTGAATGCCGACATTGGCTACGCGGTGATGGCCCTGTCGGTGGCAGTGACGCTGGCGCTTGTCATCTTCCAGCGTTATGTCGTCAAGAAGACCGGTTCCGTTGCCATTCAGGCAGATTCCATGCACTACAGGATGGATGTGCTGGTCAACATCAGCGTTATCGGATCGTTATTTCTGGCATCGCAATTTGGCTGGTTGCTGGCAGACCCGCTTTTCGCGCTTGCCATCGCTGCCTATATTTTCCATGGCGCGTGGGAAGTTGGCTCGCAGTCGCTGCATTTGCTGATGGACCGTGAACTGCCGAATGAAGACCGCGAGCGGATTGTTGAAATCGCCAATGCGCACCCCGATGTTCGCGGTATGCATGACCTGAGGACCCGGTCATCAGGCAATAAAACATTCATTCAACTGCATCTGGAAATGGACCCGGACTTAGCCCTCAGGGACGCTCACGTCATCGCCGAAGCGGTCATGTACAGCATCGAAAAAGCCTTCCCCGATGCCGAGGTGATGATTCATGAAGACCCGGAAGGGGTTCAGGAACGCCGACTCGATTTTGATTAAGGAAAGTCGTTTGAGCCGTCTGCTCTGCATTTTTACCCTCCTGTTCGTCGCAACGAATGCCGTTGCCGCCGACCTGACCGTCGATGTCGGCAATATCACCAGCAACCGCGGAAACATCGTCGTTACCATTTATGCGACCGAAGAAGATTTCCTGGAAGACGGTCTTGTGACGATGATACAGCCAGCATCGCCGGGCCGGATGGCCCTTGTGTTCGAAGGGCTGACGCCCGGCGACTACACGGCGTCGGCCCACCATGATGAAGACGGCGACGGCGAAATGGATTACTTTTTCGGCTTGCCTCAGGAACCTTACGGGTTTTCTAACGATGCCCGTGTGATGCTCGCCCCGCCCAAATATGAAGATGCCGTGTTTGCCGTTGGTGCAGATGGCGCGACGGTCGTTGCCAATCTGGTCGATTGAGTTTGTTGCGCTTGACTTGAGCCATACTCTGCCCGCCCGTGACGCGCTAGAATGTGCAGATGATTGCTACCGACCAGTCTTACATCATCGACTTCCTGTCGCGTCCCGAGGCTTATGGCGAAACGGCACAGGTCGAGATCATTGAGACTCATATTTCCAAGGTTTTTTTACTTCCGGGCCGGGTGTTCAAGCTGAAACGCGCCGTCACCTATCCCTATCTGGATTTCTCGACGCCCCAATTGAGGAAACGCTATTGCGAGGCCGAGGTTGACGTTAACCGGCGAACCGCGCCGGACCTGTACAAAGGCATTGTCGCCGTCACCCGGAATGACGACGGCGAACTGGCGCTCGGCGGCGATGGCGAGGCTATCGACTGGTTGGTCGAAATGGCACGCTTCGACGAAGCGGGCCTGTTCGATCGGATGGCGATTGAGGGCAGGCTGGAAGAAACCCATATTGCCGAACTGGCCGACGTCATAGCCGGATTTCACCAGCAGGCGGAAGCTTGTCCCGACATGGATGTCCTTGCCGGATTACAAACGACCATCATCGGCAATGCGGAGACCTTTGCGGAATTCGGCCCCGGGCTGCTGGATATGGCAGCGGTCGATGAGCTGACACAAATGCAGACGACGGTTTTGGCGTCTTTAAGCGTGATCCTGCAAGACAGACGAGAAAACGGCTTTGTTAAAAGCTGCCATGGCGATTTGCACCTGCGAAATATCTGCCTGTGGGATGGCCACCCGACCCTGTTCGATGGCATCGAATTCAATGACACATTTTCCCGGATTGATGTTCTGTATGATTTGGCATTCCTGTTGATGGACCTCGAACATCGAAGCCTTGGCGGCTATGCAAATATCGTCCTGAACCGATATCTCGATGCCACGGGCGATGATACCGGGCTCGCCTGTCTGGGGCTTTATTTGAGCCTCAGGGCCGCCATTCGTGCGCATATCGCGGCGACCCTGGGTCAAGGGGGCGACGCCCAATCCTATCTGGCGCTGGCGCGGAAATATCTTAAACCCTCGCCGCCCCGACTGATTGCCGTCGGCGGCCTGTCGGGCAGCGGCAAGTCACGGCTGGCGCGCGTTCTCGGGCCGCACATCGGAATGGCGCCCGGCGCGCGGGTCATTCGCAGCGACATCACTCGCAAGCGGCTGGCTGGTGTCACGTCGCTGACCCGTCTGGGTGACGAAGGCTATACCCCGGAAATGACCGAACGCACGTTCGAAGCCGTTTACCAACAAACCCGCATCGCATTGGCAGCGGGACAATCGGTGATTGCCGACACCGTCTTCGCCAAGCCTGAACAGCGCCATGCCATCGCTGCCGTTGCCGATGAAATGGGTGTTCCCTTTGATGGCCTGTGGCTAGAGGCGGCCCCAGAAATTATGCAGGCGCGGGTGACGAAACGGACCAATAACCCGTCGGATGCCGACGCTGATGTGCTGAAGCTGCAAATGGGGTATCATCTGGGGGATATGGACTGGACCGTTGTTGACAGCTCGGGCAGCCGCGAGAAGACATTGTCCGATGCGCTGGATGTGCTGGATGTATTGAATCAAGCCCGTTTCAAACCTACTTCAGACGAAGGAGGATAACATGTCGATCAGATCAATCATGGTTCCCCTGGACAGCGACAAAGCTGCGCCACCCGCCTTGCAGGCGGCATTCATGTTGGCCCGGAATATCGGGGCACACGCCGGTGTCGTTCACATTTCGCCCGATGTCAAAGAAGCCGTACCGTTGCTTGGCGAAGGCATGTCGGCGGCGATTATCGAAGAAATGATTCTGCTGGCGGAAAAGGATGCGGCGGAAAAGACCGCTGCCGTTACCGCCTTGTTCGAGGATTACCGCGACCGCTACGGCCTTGAAGTTTGCGCCGCCCCGCCATGCGATGCCGCATGTTCAGCATCCCTGATATCGGCCACCGGGCACGGTGATGAAGTAACGGCGGAAATGGGACGGCTGGCCGACCTGATCGTTGTTTCCCGCCCGACAGAAGACAGCCCGCCAAATCTCGGTCAAATTCTCAATGCGGCGCTGTTCGAGACCGGTCGCCCGGTATTGGTTGCGCCGCCGACGCAGGTCGGTGAATTCGGTCGCAAGATCGCCATTTCCTGGAATGGCAGCGCCGAGGCTTCGCGCGCCGTTGCCGCCGCCATTCCGCTTATTCAGCGCTCTGAAGGAGTGGTGATCCTGTCGGCTGACAGCGACAAGACGTCATCGGATATTGCGCCGAAACTGGCCGATTATTTCAACTGGCACGGGGTCACGGCGGAAATCCGCAGCATGAAGGAATCCGGGGCCCAGATCGGCGCCGCCCTGTTGGCGGAATCCGCCGTCGTCGGTGCCGATATGCTGGTCATGGGGGCCTATACCCATTCCCGCATGCGGCAGTTGATTTTGGGCGGGGTGACCCGCCATATTCTGGCTGAGGCGACCTTGCCGGTTTTGATGGCTCACTAGCAACCATCGGCGATATGCCCTAATCTTCTGGCATGAACGACGAGCCGTCTGAACAGCGCAAGACTGTCATCATTACCGGGGCCAGCCGCGGCATTGGTCATGCCACGGCCACCTGCTTTCTGGAAAGGGGCTGGCGCATCATTACCTGTTCGCGCGAGGAGACGCCGCCGGAATGCAAGCGCGACCCCAACTGGACGTGTCATATTCCGACCGATCTTGGTGATGCCGACAGCCTTGAAGAATTTATCGTTCGGGCCAACGAGGAACTGGACGGTCAGCCTCTGCACGGGTTGATCAATAACGCGGGCCTGTCACCGAAAACCCCGTTCAAGGAGCGACTTGGTTGTCTGAACGGCGATCTGGATGCCTGGCGCGAGGTGTTCGAGATCAATTTCTTCGCCGGACTGAAACTGGCGCGCGGGTTTGCTTCGCCCTTGCATGCGGGCGAGGGGGCGATTGTTAATATTACCTCCATTGCCGGTCACAAGATTCATCCCTTTGCAGGGTCGGCCTATTCCATATCCAAGGCAGCCTTGTCGGCGCTGACCCGGGAACTGGCCAATGAATTCGCGGCGTTGGGGGTGCGCGTCAATGCCGTTGCTCCCGGCGAGATCGAGACCGAGATGATCCAGCCGGAATATGAAGCGCTGATTCCACGCATTCCGCTTGATCGCATGGGCTCGCCCCGGGATGTTGCGACGACCATTTATTACCTGTGTTCCGACGATTCCAACTATGTCACCGGTAGTGAAATCTGGATTACCGGTGGTCAGCATCTGTTCTGACTTATCCCGACTTATCCACAACATTTAGGGCTATTTGCCCGTTTACCACCTATATGCTGTGCGTGTACACTATATAACCGTTTATAGCGGGCTACCGGGATAGTGGGATCAGGGAACAGGCCATGGTTAAGGCACCGACGACGCAGCCTAAGGGGAAAGGCAAAGACACCCCCCAGGATAAAGACAATATTTCACCGACTTCAGAGGCTGAAAATGCCGCTGCAGGGGGCACCAATGGGTTCAGCCTGCCGGACCTCGCGATGCCGTTTTATATCCGTTACCGCATCGCCAGTGTTACCGGGGCAGTCCTGAGCGTGCTGTGGCTGTGGGCGGGGTTGTCTTTCGTCAATGATCAGATGGCGTTTTCGGATATCGGCTCGCTGCTGCCCCACGAAGTGGGTGGTATGGCCGCTGGCTTGTTAACGCCGCTGGCGCTGTTGTGGATGGTCGTTGCGTTTTTCGAGCGGGGCCGTTTCCTGCGTCAGGAATCAGAAGCCCTGAATCGGAACTTGCGCCAGTTGGCCTATCCGTCCGATGTGGCGGAAGCCCGCATGCATGAAATTACCGAGGCCTTGCGCCGACAGGCGCGTGACCTGAGCAAGGTATCTGACGAAGCGACAACTCGGGCCGAGAAAGTCGCCGAAGAGGTTCGAAAACGGACACTCGATCTGTCCAGAGTATCGGAAGACGCCGATTTACGTGCCCAGGCCATTGCGGACTCACTGAAACGTCAATCGGAAGATTTGCAAGGCGTCACGGAAAAGGCGACGGAACGGGCGCGTCGTGCTGGCGAGGCCCTGTACGGTTATTCCCATGAATTGGTCACGACATCGGATCGCGCCTCGACTCGGGCCGAGGATATGTCCGAAATTCTGCGCCGCCGGAACGAAGAACTATCCCAGACATCTGAAGATGTTGCCGACATGACACGCGCCGCCGCTGATACCTTTCGCGAGCGGGTCAGGGAACTGAGCAGCATGTCCGATGATACCGTCGGCCTTGCCGGTCGTGTCGGTGATGATTTGAGCAAGCACCTCGAAGCGTTGTTGAAATCATCGGAACACGCAGCCGGTAAAGTTCACGACGGGGCGGAATTGTTGCACAGCTACGCCCTGGATTTGAGCCAGCGTTCCGACCGTGTTGTTGCTCAAACCGGGCTGATTGAAGATTCATTGCAGCGTCAAACCGGCGAATTGTCCGATGCCGGGCGACTTGTCGCGGCGCAAACGTCAGAGATCGAGGCCAACCTAAATCAACAGACGCGCCAATTAATGAACACATCGGACAAGGTTACGGCTGACGTTCAGGGAATTGGCGTCGAACTGGCCGAACAGGCGCGCGAGCTTGTCAGCACATCGGAACACGTATCCCAAAACGTCAAAACCAGTGGTGATGTGTTCCGTCAACAGGCCAGCGAATTGAACGATATTTCCGATCGCACCAACAAGAAAACCGGAGACATCAGCGAGATGCTGCGCCAGACGGCCCACGACCTGACCATGGTGTCATCCAAGGTGTTGAAGGGCGTCGAGAGGGTCGGTGATGACCTGCAGCTTCGCTCGCTCGAATTGTCAGATGCATCGGATGCCGCCACGACCAAGGTTGGCGAGGTTGGGGATGTTTTGCTTCGACGTTCTTCAGAAGTCTCCGATATGTCCGATCATGCCGTCGCGATGATCAAGACGGCTGGTGATGCGGTGCGCGAGGGCTCGCTTGAAATGAGCACTGCATCGGATGCGGCGACGGACCTGCTTGATGACATGAACGAGAAACTGCGCAACAACGCCAACGTTCTGACGGCAAGCGCAGAAAAGAGTGTCGCCGGTGTCGACAGGGCAAGTCAGGCTTTCCTTGATAGTGCAGGACAGGTTAATCAGGCAACCGGGAAAACCGGCTCGGTGTTGGATGCACTGAGCGAGCGTCTGTATGCGGTGCGCGACCATTCGGAATCAGCCACAGACAGCCTGAACGAACTTGGCAAGGTTGTTGATGCGCGCGCCAGAGACGTGCTCGAGGCTTCCGTTCAGGCGTCCGAGAATATCCATAAAACATCTAATCTGGCGGCAGAGAAAATTACCGGCGCTTCGGATTTGGCCGAGTCGAAAGTCTCGTCGGTGTCGACCATGATCGGTGAAGAAAGCGATAAACTGGGACGGGTTTCGGTTCATGCAACGCAGATGCTCAATCAGGCTGGAGATCTGTTGAAGCAGCGCTCTGATAATCTTGAGAATCTGTCTGACAAGGCGAACGGTCGTCTGCGCGATGTCGGCGAGGAAATTCGCCGGGCGCTATTGAATATGTCTTCGGCTTCGGACGAGGCCGCAGCGCGGATGATGTCGGCCGGTGAGGTTTTGCAGAGGCATTCCGATGGCCTTGGCAGCACGTCGGGGCAGGCAATGGATGATATTGGCAAAGTCGGGGGTGCCTTGCAGGAACGCTCGCGTGATATCTCGGCGACATCTGAAAAGGCGGCGAAGCTGATCGCCCTTGTAACCGGTGCGCTCAATCGTCAGGCCACCGATCTGACCGAGGCCGCCGATCAGGCCGTCGAACGCATTCAGACCACCGGCGGCGAACTGGACGAGAGGACCCGTTCATTGGGGCAGATTGGCGATGATACGGTCAGCCAGTTGAGCGATGCCAAGCAAGCCATTATCGTTCAGGCGGATGCTCTGGGCGATGTGTCGGCCGGTGCTGTTGGGCATCTTCAAGATGTCAGCGGCGCACTGAAGGAAAGCGAGAGCTCGCTTGGTGTGACGTCTCAGGCGGCAGCGGACAATCTGCAGAAAGTCGGTGATTGGCTGCGCGAAAATTTGAACGATGCGACTGAAGCGACGGACCGAGCGTCGAGCCGTCTTGAAGGAATTTCAGGTTCCTTGCAGGCCCATACTCAGGAAATCAATACTTCGCTGGATAATGCGGCGGGTCGATTGGAAGGCGTCGGTGGACTGCTGCGTCAACGCACACAGGACCTTAACGCGGCCTATAGCGAGGCCAGTGACCACATCAAGTCCTTTGGCGACGAACTGCACAGCCAGGCGGCGGGAATGTCGGGCATTACCAACGATGCGATCATCAAGATCGGTAAGGTTGGCGATGAGCTGCATGAACGCACCCATGATGTCAGCATTAACGTTGATCGTTCGGCCAAGCTGATGAACCTGATTACCTCGGCCCTGCATCGCAGTTCCGAAGATCTGACGGCTTCCTCCGCCAAAGCCAGAATCGACATTGAGGAAGTTTCCGATGTGTTGGGTGAACGGCTGCATGATCTGGATGATGCCAACGAACGCGCCGTGACCGAAATCGAGGCGATCGGCAAGATTCTCGGTCAGCGTTCGGGAGAGGTCAGCGGAGCGACAAAAAGTGCACTGGCCGATATTTCCAGTGCTGCTGATAGCCTGCACGAGCGCTCCAAGGAAATGAACACCACGGCCGAGGAGGCGACCTCTCGCCTCGCCAGGGTCGGCATGTCCATCGCCCAGCGGTCTGATGAAACATCTCGCGCTTCGGACATGGGGGTCGCCAAACTGCAAAAGATCGGTGAAGTCTTGCGCCGTCATTCACAGGAAGCGACCAGCCGCACCGAACAGATATCGGCGCGTATGGACGGTGCGTACGACTCGTTGCGTAAGCAGTTGCAGGATTTGTCCGGGGCCTATGAAAAGGCTCAGACCGGTATTGGCAGCCTGACCACGGCACTCGGCATGCGGGCCAAAGAAGTCGATGCAGTTACCGAAACGGCGCTTGGCAAGCTTGATCATTGGGACAGCATCGTTCGCGAAAGCAGTAAGATTCTCGGCGATGCCAGCGACAAGGCGGAAAAGCAGGCCGATGCCATCGGCGCGACGCTGGGCAAGAAGACGGCGGTCCTGCAATCCACGGTGAAAGACGCAAAGGGTCTTGTCGAGACTCTGAAGGAACACACCAAAGAAGCCGGTATCGACGACTTCCTCAAACGTGCGACGTTTATTTCGGAACGTCTCCAATCCCTTGCCGTCGACATGAGTCGCCTGATGGAAACGACCATCAGCGAGGACGACTGGCGGCGCTTCAACCGGGGCGAAAAGGGCGTCTTTGTTCGCAAGATGCTCGGCTTCCGCGAAAAGTCGCGGTTGCAGTCGATCCGTCAACGGTTCCAGGAGAACGACGAATTCCGCGAATACGTGCAGCGTTATATGTCGGAATTCAAGGGCTTCCTGGACGAGGCGCGCAAACGCGACAAGCAGGGCGTTCTCAGCACCATCTTCCTGTCATCAGACATGGGCAAACTGTTCATGGTCCTGACCCAGGCGCTTGGGCGCGAATTGCTGTCGTCTGATTAATTTCCTGCGGCGGCAGCTGACTATTTGTTGCTGCTGGCAGCCGATTTTTCGGCAACCTTGCTGTTGAATTTTTCCAACAGGATGACCGCGCGCTCATGATGGCCGCGTCCGATCATATCAACGCCGTCATGGGCCTCGATGCTGAATCCCAGCTTGCGCCCGTCGACTGAATCCAGACGCGCACTGACGGTGATGGTCATGCCGGGCGGGGTTGGGGCCTCGTGGGAAATATCGACGTGAATGCCCAACGACCCTTCGCCATCGTCCATGTGCGGTGCCATTAATTCGACACAGGCCCATTCCATCAGGCCGACCAGAAAACCGGTGGCGAAGACCTCGGGAAAACTCTGGAACGGCTCGGATTCCGGATACAGATTGCGGACGATCTTGCTTTCAGACACGGTAAATTCGTGCCGATATTCAAGACCTGGTTTCAGGCTGTCTTTCATGATGCGGAGTCTACCCGCTGAATGATGATATCGGCAATTGCTGTTTCGTTGCCGACGGGTGGACAACACCACAGGCTGCGTCCCTGCAATTCGTATGGACCGGTGACACCGGCACTTTCATCGACAGTGCCAAGTCCAAGCATGTCTGGCACGTCCTTGAGGCCATGAAAGCCGCCACCTACAAGGAACGGCATCACGATGATGTTTGTTTCATGCAGCAATTTCGACCAGTCGGTGATCAACGGTGCATGCTCGATAAACGCAGCGGCGCTGGAAATATTCAGATCACGACCCAGTTGGTCTGCGATGGCAACGCCGTCGCGGGCGACGTCGGGATTGCTTTTGTTGCCATGGGCTGCAAGCAGAAACGCGCTGTCGTTTTTCGGCAACGCATTGTCATCAAGCACACCGCGCACCCGATCCGCCATGATCGAGGCCAGCATCGGGTGATTTCCAACGGGCTCGCACAGTTTCACATCTGCCGGGCATTCGGACCCTGAGATCATATCGGGGATCAGTGTATCGGTAATGTAACCCCGCCCGGTCACCATGGGAACGATGTAGGCCTGATCCGTCCGAATAGCTGAGAGCACATCGGACAGCAGCGGTGTTTCTTTCAGAAATCCGGCCTGAACGTCGGCAAACAAGTTCTGCTGGCGCAAGGTTTCGATGTGACGATGAACGTGCTTTGCACCAGGGTGGCGCGACGACCCATGGGCAGCGACGATCAGGGTCGTCGTTTTCCAGTCCGGGTTGGGGGGGTTACTGTCCGGCTTCGACATCGCAATCCATCGGCGGGATGTACCATCCAAGGTCGGGTGCAAGGCCAACAACGCGACCGATAATCAACAGGCTGGGGGCCTTCAGGTCGGCCGCCTCAATGCAATCGGGCAGTTCCTTAAGAGTCGTCAGGATGGTCCGCTGGTCCTCCGTCGTACCCCGTTCGATGGCACCGGCCGGGGTGTCAGCGGGCAATCCGGCCTTGATCAATTCGTCGCGGATTTTGGCGATGTTAATCAGCCCCATATAGATAACCAAGGTGGTATCTGGGTCGGCCAGACTTTTCCAGTTCAGGTCCAGATGAACACCGTCGCGGCAATGGCCGGTGACAAAGCGAACGCCGGTCGCCATACCCCGGTGGGTCAGTGGAATGCCGCCATAGGCACCGCAACCGGCCGAGGCGGTAATGCCGGGAACAATTTCAAAGGCGACATTGTTATCGGCGAGGTGCAGGGCTTCTTCACTGCCGCGACCGAATATGAACGGGTCGCCCCCTTTCAGGCGGACCGCCTTGCGACCATCCTTGGCAAGTTTGACCAGCAACGCGTTGATTTCTTCTTGCAGCATGTGGTGATCACGCGCCGCCTTGCCCGCAAAAATCTTCTCGGTTTTTTCACCTAGCAGGTCGAGGATTTTATCCGATACCAACCGGTCATAGACGACGACATCGCATTCCTTGAGCACACGCATGGCCTTGACGGTCATCAGTTCCGGATCACCCGGTCCAGCGCCGACGATGTAAACCGGATTTATCGTCATAAGATTATGTCCATGATTGTCTTTTTCCGTGGCTTGTCGTCATTGATTCATCGTTCATGTGGCGCCGCACGAAACCAACAAACCGTTGCGCCCAACGGTTGGCAGATACATCTCTCAGGTGCGTGTAGTTGGCCAGCAAGTTCTTGTAGATCAGACCGTCATGTTCGCCGTCTATGCCGTGTCCGCGCAACACTTGATAAGCGAAGACGGGGTCACCATCAAGATTTTCAAGGCTGGAATAATGGAATTCATGGGCCGGAATCTCGCCCGGATTTCCATCGTCATCAAGCAGTGGCCATGGGCCGTTGCCGGTTTCCTTCAGGCGCACGTAACCACGCCCTTGCGGCTTGTCGTGCAGGACCACATCGGCCGGGATGACGCCGACCATATCGCAGGTCTCGTCCTTCCAGGTCAGGCTGCGGGCCAGATACATCAGGCCGCCGCATTCCGCATAAACCGGCAGGCCGTTTTCGATGGTCGCCCGAACCGATTTCCGCATTCTGGTGTTGTCCTGAAGCGCCTTCATGCGGGTTTCCGGGAAACCGCCACCAATGAACAAGCCATCGATTTCGGGCAGTTCGATATCTTTGGTCATATCGATAGGGATCAGCTTGGCGCCTGCCGCCTCCAGCGCTTCCAGATCACCCGGATAATAGAACCCGAAGGCGCTGTCCCGCGCCACACCGATGGAGATATCGGCGCTGGTTTGCGGCCTGCGCGGGCGGGCGGGCGGGGTTTGCTTGCTTGCCTTCTCGGCGATTTCGATGATTTTATCAATATCGACCTGGGCTTCAATCAGGTCGACGATAGCGTCGATTTTGTCGTCGGCATGACTGTCTTCGTTGCTTGGCGTCAACCCAAGATGCCGTTCGGTAATGACCAGTCTTTCGTCGCGGTGAACAATGCCGACTACGGGAACGTCGGTGAAGTGTTCGATGATCGTACGCAGTTTTTCCTCGTGGCGGCTGCCGCCGACCTTGTTGAGAATAATCCCGGCGATGTTGAGGTCCTTGTTGAAGGCCTGATAGCCCAGAATCAACGGTGCAACACCACGGGTCATGCCGCGGGCATCAATAACCAGAACCACCGGCGCACCGACCAGGATTGCCAGGGCGGCGTTGGAATTGCCGCCATCCAGATCAAGGCCGTCATAAAGACCCTTGTTGCCTTCGATTATGGCGATATCAGATCCCCGCGAGAAGCGTGCGAAGGTCGACAGGATCTCGTCCTTATCCATGGTGTAATAATCAAGGTTATGGCACGTCCGCCAACTGGCGCGGGCCAGCCACATGGGGTCGATATAGTCGGGCCCTTTCTTGAAGGTCTGCACCTTCATGTCGCGACGACGCAGGGCTGCGGCCAGACCAATGGAAATGGTGGTCTTTCCCGACGACTTATGGGCGGCTGAGATAAGAATGTGCGACATGACGGCCTCTGATGGGGAACCTAGAACCTGTCTTTGTCGCGACTGTCCCACATGGTTGCGGCTTGCGCCAGTGCTTCTTGGGGCGTCGCGGCGCGACCCATCAGGTGCAATGCCAGCGCGACGGTGCCGGTAACAGCAGCAATGGCGTAGGAATCGTCCTCTTCGCCGCGCCAGACGGTTTTCAGGCGTTCCAGGTTCATCTCTTCGTCGACCTTGACGCTTTCTTCCCCCAACATCGCCGGCCATTCGATTTCGCTGTATTCGCCGTCGTGCAGGTACTGGACCTGTACCGGTTTTTGCGGGCGCCGTTCGGCCTCGCCGCCTTCACCCTTAAAGACCGCCATGTGCGGCTGGTCCAGCAGGTTCGCGGTATCGCGGTGAACGTCACGGTAATTGGGGTGGAAGACAGTCTGGAATTCATAAGGTGCCGAAAACGGATTAATCATTCGCCCAAACGTATTGACAGGCGAGCGCAGCCCAAGCAGCGGTTTCAGGTCGATGATTTCCTGAAGCTTTGGCGATATGTCGCCAAGCGTCAGATAGGCGAAGTTGTTTTCGCGGATATGGTCTGCGGCCTCTTCCAGCGAGCTGGCAATGGCGATGCCCAGGCTTTTCAGGGACTGACTGCTGTAGACGCGCCCTGGGGTGTGACCTTCGGCACCCTGCATGAAAATGCTGACGCCATTGGTGCTGAGTAATTGGGCGGCCAGCAGGTACCACGGAAGCTGACGCTTTTTTCCGGAATAGGACGACCAGTCCAGGTCGACCTCGGGAATGTCGTCTGGCAGATGCAGTGACTCACGTGCAGCGCGCACAAACCCGGCACCCTCAACGGGCTCTTCCGTACGCATACGCAAAATACACAGGAATGCTCCCAGTTGCAGCGGCTCGACCTGATCATTCATGATCATGGTCGCAGCGGCGTGCATTTCGTCCTCGGTCATTGGTCGGGACAAGTTGGGCCCCTTGCCGATGATCCGGACGTACTGAGCGAACGGATGCTCCTCGGTCATGCTGCTTCGGCGGCCTCTTCGCCTTCGTCGTCAGAGTCTGCTTCTTCTGGCTCTGGTTCCGGTTCCGGTTCCACATAGTGGGGGTCGATATCGGCATCGGCCAATGTCGCGGGCAGGAACGGCAGCGCCTTGATGGCAATGGCGACGATCAATAACGTTGTTGCGACACCGCCTAGGCCCAGGACGACTTCTGGCAGGGACGGGGAATAGCTTCCGACGATACCGTCGTAGAAGCTGCTGGAAACCTCGTAACCGGGGAAGATCGACAGCGGGTATGCCTGACCGCCGATGATGATGACGTAAACTTGCGCCATGCCACCGATAACAACCATGGCAGCGGCGAGTGCGATCATCATCCGGTCCTTGCCTGTGGTCGGGTGATACAGCAGCGCCAGCGGCAACAGTCCGCCAATCAGAATTTGTCCGAACCAGAACAGGCCTGTGTAGATGCCGCCATCGCTGAGGATGAAGGCTTCGACGCCGTGATGCTCGGTGGCGTACAGGTTGGTCAGGTGCTGAACGACGGCAAAGTACAGGACAGCGGCAACGAATACGCCGAGCAGGTTCTTCATCTTGGCGATCAGTACGTCACCCAACGGCCGACCTGTGCCGTTGCTAACGGCCATCAGGACAAGAATAAATATGGCGAGGCCGAACGAGAACGACATGATGATGAACATCGGCGCCATGATCGCTGCGTCATAAGCCTGACGGGCAACCAGGAAGCCGAAGATCGAACCGGTACCGGTTGTCAGCGCCAGTCGCCAGATAAAGGCGACGGTACCGGCAATCTTGGTATAACGGTTCATACGCCGTTCCATCATCATCCACATGTAAACGCCGACAACGGCGAAGAAGCCGGTGTACAGATAGATGTTCCAGGCGAAAATGGATTTGAAATTATATTTCATCATGGCAACGTCGAGGCGATCTGGACGGCCCAGATCAAGGACCAGAACCATCAGGCCACCAGCCAGAAGGGCCAGGGAAAGCAGCGTCGACAGTCTGCCAAGCGGTTTGTACATGACGCGCCCGAAAACCGACGAGATGGATGCGATGTTTAGCGCACCCGATGCCGCGACAATCAGGAACACGGCAAAGACGTGCGGCATGCCCCAGACGATCTGGTTGTTCATGCCGGTCACATAGTGGCCGTTGTGCTCCATGAAGTAGACAGCACCAAGGGCGGCGGCAACGAACGCACCAAGCCAGCCCAGCAGAGCGATATAGCCGGTCGAATTGCCTTGGATCTGTGTAAAGAGGATCCGTTTCATGTGTCTAGTTCCTCTTTCCTATATGCCGCTGTAGTGGACGCCGGGCTCAAGCCCAAGGTCGGCACGCAGTCGGGTTGTGACGTGTTTGGCGAGCTTTTTCGAAATTTCGCTCGCCGGATCATTGAGGTCGCCGAACACCATGGCGTCGCGACCGGCTTTTTCGGTGCAGGCTTCGACACAGGCAGGCGTGCCACCGGCATCAACACGATGAACGCACAAGGTGCAGGACTCGACCGTACCCTTGCCGCGCGGCATGTGCTGCTTTTGATTATGGACGTCTTCGTGAACGAAGGACCGCGCCTTGTACGGGCACGCCATCATGCAATAACGACAGCCGATGCAAATGTGCTTGTCGACCAGAACGATGCCGTCTTCGCGCTTCATCGATGCGCCGGTCGGGCAAACATCGACACACGGCGGATGTTCACAGTGTTGGCACATCACCGGCAGCGATGCGGTGGCACCGGTCTTGTTGTCCTTCAGGTTAACCTTGCGGATCCACTGCGGATCACTTTCCGGGCGGTCGTTTCCGGTCCAGCCCTGTTCGGTTTTACATGCGGTGACGCATTCCGTGCAACCGGCGTCGCACTTGTTGGAATCAATCAGCAGGCCCCAGCGGTTTTTGGCGCTTGCCGGTCCACTAACGGCAGCTTCGGCGGTGGAGATCAACCGGATTCCCGGTGCGACGGAGATGCCAGCCAGCGCAGCGGTGCCAGCCAGCAAACGCCGCCGGGCGGCGTTGAAGGTGGTATCACTCATTTCTTGTCTCCTATGGCGGGCGCGTTGGTGTGCGCCTTGACCATACGGATCAGGTCGTCGGCCATTTCTTCTTTTTCGTTCGGCAACAGGCTGCCGGTTTTATCATTTTGGGCCTTGCCCGAATGACAGGCAAAGCAGTCGATGGAGACGGCGGCGTAGGCGTGGCATTCCTTGCAGAACGGCTTCAGGGTGCGGATTTTGCCACCGGCAATCGAAGGGTCAGCCGTGGCATGACAGTCGATGCATTCATTCAGGCCGTATTTTTGGCCGCGAATACCGTCGCGCAGGGTCTCGTCGCGCTGATGCTTCAGGTAAACCATATGCTCACGACGCATGGTCTCGACCGGTTCGACACATTGCTCACCCTTGAATGCTTTCGCGGGCGAGGGGACCGGCACACCGGAATCGGCGGCCAAAGCCCCGGCAGGGCTGACGGCAACGGCTGTCAGCGCCAGCAGCAGCGCGGCGAAAATGCCTCTCACAGTATTCATTGTTAACTTTTCTCCATTGTCGTAAATCACTGGGGCCGGTTATTCACCCAACCCCATCTGGATATAGCCCGTCGGGCAGACATCCATGCATATGTGACAGCCGACGCATTTGTCGTAATCGGTATCGACGTAGCGGCCGACGGCGTGTTTGTCCTTCTTGACCTTGTAGATGGCGACCTGCGGGCAATAAATGACGCAACTGTCGCATTCGAAGCACATGCCGCAGCTCATGCAGCGTTCGGCCTCGGTAACAGCGGTTTCCTCGTTCAATCCTTCGAACCGTTCCTGGAAGTTGCCAAGCACGGAATCCGACGAAATATCGACTTCCTGACGGCGGTTCATTTTTTCCTGTTCGAAATAGGCCATATATAACTTGTCGTGTGTGGCGATTTCGGCGAACGAACGGTCTTCGTAGTTGTGGACGGCATAGTCTTCGCTGTCCGTGCCCCAGGACGGCTTGTGATTGTATGTGGCGGGTTCCAGTGAATGCTGGCGCAGCTCGTTGAGTAAGCTGAAATGATGGGCATCGACCTTCGGGCGGTCCTTTAAATCCTTGCCCGACATATACAGGTCGATTTCATCGACGGCAATCGAGGCATGGCCGATGGCCGTAGTCAGAAGATGCGGCTTGATGGCGTCGCCACCAACGAAATGCCCGGGCTTGTCTTTGACCTGATAAACCTTGTCGGCATCCATCTGGCCCCAGCCGTTGTCCAAATCCTCGAATCCGGTGAAGTCGCTGGCCTGACCGGTGGCGCTGACGATCAGCGAGCACTCGATGTTATGTTCGGCACCTTCGCGCGGCGTCATCTCGCCATCTTTCCAGTCGACGGGCTGCACCCGAAGCGCCGTTGCCCGGCCATCGTCACCGACGATGACTTCCAGCGGTGCCAGACTTTCATGAATTTCAACACCTTCCTTGATGACGGACTCAAGTTCGTGCTGAGTCGCCGGAGCCTTCGAAATGGGACGGCGATAGACAACCCACACATCGGCACCCTGGCGCGCCGCGACGGTGGCGACATCATGGGCGGTGTGGCCAAGAATAACGGTTTCCGGATGGTCTTTTTCCGATACATGGTCAATGTGGCCGATGCGGCGCGCCACGGCGGCTACATCCATTGCCGTATCACCGGCTCCCACAACAAGGATTCTACCGCTTAAATGCTGTAATCTTCCTTCGTTGAAGGCTTGCAGGAACGAGATACCATCAACGCAGTTCGGCGCTTCGGCACCCGGGATCGGCAGGGCCTTGCCCGATGTTGCGCCAATGCCCCAGAAAATGGCGTCGTAGTCTTTTTCAAGCTTTTCGACGGTAACGTCGGTACCGACACGGGTGTTCAATTGAACATCGACACCCATGTTGATGATGCGCTGGATTTCGCCGTTCAGAACATCGCGCGGCGTCCGGTATCCGGGAATGCCGAAGCACATCATTCCGCCCAGTTCGTGATAGGACTCAAATATCGTGCAGGCATGGCCTTTCTGGCGCAGGAAGTAAGCGGCGGCCAGTCCGGCCGGTCCGCCACCGACGATAGCGACCTTCTTGCCGGTTTCCTTCGCGGGCTTGTCGAAGCCGAGTTTGTTATCTAACGCATAATCGCCGATGAACTGCTCGATGGCGTTGATGCCAACGTGTTCTTCGATTTCATTACGGTTACAGCCGTCCTGACACGGGGCCGGACATACCCGACCCATGACAGCAGGGAAGGGATTCGATAAAACCATGCGCTTAAATGCGTATTCTTGCCACGGCGTTCCGTCCGGGCGATCAAGGCCGCGGACGATGGAAAGCCAGCCGCGAATATCGTGTCCAGAAGGACACGAACCCTGGCACGGCGGTGTGCGATGGACATAGGTTGGACATTTGTAGGATTCACCCGACTGGATGAAATCCTCATCCCAAGGCACATGCTCCGTGTCGCCGTCCTTGTAACGCCTAAATGTCAGCGAACTATCAACTCTGGCCATGTCTAACCTCCCTGTTGACATCTATAAGATCGTTACAGATTAAGCGATATGCGGCTACTCTCCCAGCCCCATTTGAATGTAACCTGTCGGGCACACATCCATACAGATGTGACAACCGATGCAGCGGGAATAATCGGTATCGACGTATCGACCGACGGCGATCTTGTCGCGCTTGACGCGGAAGACTGCATCTTGCGGACAGTAAACAACGCAGTTGTCACATTCGAAGCACATACCACAGCTCATACAGCGTCCGCCTTCGGTCTGGGCGCCTTCTTCGCTCAGGCTCTGGATGCGTTCTTCGAAGTTACCCAGAACGTCTTCGGCGTTGATCTGCTTTTCAACACGGTGGTTGCGGACTTCGAAACCGAAGTGACCTAGGAACAGATCGTCATGTGCGACAATCTGATTGGCTGAACGGTCTTCGTAGTTGTGAACCGCGAAGTCTTCGTCGGATGTACCGCGGGTGGCGGTGTGATCGTATTCGGTCGGGTCCAGATGACGCTGGTGCAATTCCGACAGCAGGTTGAAGTGATGCACATCGACCTTCGGGCGCTTGTCGTCGACTTCTTCGCCTTGCAGGAACTGATCAATGCCGTCAACCGCGATCGAGGCATGGCCGATGGCCGTGGTCAGCAGGTGCGGGCGGATAATATCGCCACCGGCAAAGTGCTTGGCCTTGCCGGTAACCTGATAGTTCTTGCCGGTGTCGATGAAGCCCTTGCCGTTGTCCAAATCATCAAGACCGTCCATGCGACCGCTTTGACCAATGGCCGATACGATCAGGTCGCATTCGATTTCGAACTCTGTGCCTTCTTTGGCAACCGGGGTCGCGCCGTCCATTTCGCATTCGCACAGCTTCAGGGCGGTGGCGCGACCATCAGAATTAACGATGACTTCCAGCGGCATGATGCCACCACGCAGGTCGACACCTTCGGATTTGGCGTCTTCACGTTCGCGTTCAGCAGCCATCATTTCGTCAATCGGGAACAGCGACGTCAGGGTGACGTCCGCACCTTCACGAACGGCGGTGGTGGCGACATCGTGGGCGGTGTGACCCAGGACGACCATTTCCGGACGGTCATTCTCGTTGATGGTTTCGATGTGACCCAGACGACGGGCAACGGATGCAACGTCGATAGAGGTATCACCGCCACCGACGACGATGATGCGTCCGGTGACATGTTGCAGCTTGCCCTGGTTAAAGGAGTCAAGGAAGGCAACACCGGTGATGCAGTTGGTGGCGTCTGCGCCGTCAATCGGCAGCGGACGTCCGCTCTGAGCGCCAATGGCCCAGAAAACGGCATCATAGTCTTTGTCGACGTCTTCCATCGAAATGTCTTTGCCAACACGCGTACTGGTGCGGACTTCAACGCCCATGTCGGTGATGCGACCGATTTCGTTGTCCAGCATTTCGCGCGGCGTACGATAACCGGGGATGCCGAAGCGCATCATGCCGCCCAACTGGTCGTGCTCTTCGAAAATGGTAACGCCGTGGCCCTTTTTACGGAGCTGATAGGCAGCGGCCAAGCCAGCGGGACCGCCACCGATGACGGCGACTTTCTTGCCACTTTCCGTGGCCGCGGCTTCAAGCTTCATGTTGTTTTCGATGGCCCAGTCGCCGACGTAGTGTTCGACCGAGTTGATGCCGACAAAATCATCGACTTCGTTACGGTTACAACCGCTTTCGCACGGTGCCGGGCAAACACGGCCCATGACGCTGGGGAACGGGTTCGATTCGACCATACGCTCGAAAGCATACTGCTGCCACGGCGTTTCTTCGCCAGCGGGCTTGTCCTGACCGCGGGCAATCGCCAACCAGCCACGAATGTCGTGACCGGAAGGACACGATCCCTGACATGGCGGTGTGCGGTGAACATAGGTCGGGCACTTGTGACTGTAGCCGGCCTGGAAAATCTTGTCGGTAAAATCGTCCCAGACGGTCTCGCCTTCTTCATAGCGGCGGTAGCTCAGTTTTTTATCGGCGGTGGCGGTCATTGTCTGTTCCTTATTCTTTCGTTCCCAGCTGGATCGCATCGCTGACCAGCTGATGAACACTGACGATCATATCCATAGGGAAACCGTAGTACGGCATCACCTTGGAGAATTGACTTTTACAAATGGCGCAAATTGCGGCCATGTGGGTGACGCCGTTGTTATCAACGACGTCTTTCAGGGCTTCCATGCGCGGCAAGGCACCCTTAACGCGGAGTTCCATAAGATCGTCGGTCAGAAGACCGCCACCACCACCACAACAGAACGTTTTTTCACAGGTGGTGGCCGGGTCCATTTCGACGAATTTGTTGACGCTGGCCTTGATCACTTCACGCGGAATGATGAACTGTCCGCCTTCCATGTTGCCCATGCCCGATCCACGCGCGACGTTGCACGAATCATGGAAGGTCAGGGTCATGTCGTCGTTGGCCGACGGATCAAGGTTGATGGCGCCACGCTGAATCAGGTCATGGGTTACTTCCAGAATGTGCTGCGGCACCGGATATTTAGGATCAAGGAAGTCCCACGGTCCGGCCAGCGAGTTCAGGAAGCTGTAGGCGACGCGCCAGGCGTGGCCGCACTCACCAAAGATGACGCGTTTGACGCCCAGATCAAGGGCTGCCTGACGGATGCGGGCCGCGACTTTGTGCATTTGCTCGTACGAGCCGATGAACATGGCGAAATTGGCTGCTTCCGACGCATAGGAGCTAACGGTCCAGTTGATGCCAGCCTGATGGAAGACCTTGGCGTAGCCAATCAGTCCATCAACGTGGGGTTCGGCGAAGAAGTCGGCAGATGGGGTCACCAACAGAACGTCGGCACCTTGTACGTCGACCGGGAAGCGCACGGCAACGCCGTCATCTTCCAGAACGTCTTCTTCCAGACCTTCCATGGTATCGATCAGGGCCGGTTTCGGCAGGCCAAGGTTGTTACCGATCTTGTGAACCTTGGCGAGAATTTCGTTGGAATACTTCTGACCGACACCGATGTGATCCATGATGTCGCGAGCCGCCATCGAGATTTCAGCGGTATCGATGCCATAGGGGCAAAACACAGAGCAACGGCGGCACTGTGAACACTGGTGGAAATACTTGTACCAGTCGTCGAGCATTTCCTTGTCCATATCGCGGGCACCGACCAGTCCAGGCGCGATCTTGCCGGCCAGGGTAAAGTGGCGGCGATACAGCGAACGCAGCAAGTCCTGACGTGCTACCGGCATGTTCTTGGGGTCGCCGGTGCCGATGTAATAATGGCATTTGTCGGTACACGCACCGCATTTGACACAGCTGTCCAGGTAAACCCTGAGTGCCTTGTTTTTCCCCAACAGGTCGCCGAGCTTTTCAACGGCCTTTTGTTCCCAGTTTTCAACCAGTTCGCCAGGGAAACCTAAGTCTTCCTGGTGTTCCGGTTTGGCGACGAAAGGCTGCGAATGATCCATTGCGCCTTCGACCATGGCCGGATTCGCCAGATCTTCGCGAAATGCTGGAATATCAAATGTCGGTGCTTTTGCCACGGGCTATTCCTTGCTCGTTTCTATTCGGCCGCGGCGCTGTCGCGCTCGGCATCAAGTTTTGCGGCCCACGGTGCCAAATGGCGCTTCTCGCGGGCGTCATCGACCTGGGCACGGCTGGGGCTGAAGAAGACGCCCGGTACGTGCAGCAGTTTCGAGAACGGAAAAACAATCATCAGGGTGATAACCAGCCCAAGGTGAACCAGCAGCGGCATTTCCGCGGGCAGGGGCTGCAGGTCAAAGCGCAGCAGGCCCAAGAAGAACGCCTTGACGGCGATGATGTCGGTGCGTTCGACAAAGCGCAGCATCATTCCGCTGAAGCCGATGCCGACCAGCAGGGCCAACATCAGATGATCGGACGGACCGGAAATGTAACGGACCCGGTTAACGACGATACGACGCGCCCATAATGCCACCAGTCCGGCGATCATGGCGAAACCGGCGTAAATACCAAACGGCTGCACCAGCACCACCCAGAACCAGACTGGCTCGATGAAGTAACGCAGGTGACGGGCAAGAACCAGCCACAGACCGGCGTGGAACAGAACGGCGCAAATCCAGATCCACTTGTTGGATTTGAACAGGCTCTCGAAATAGATCACTTCGCGCAGAATACGAAGAACAACGCCCAACCGGGTGCGCGGTGCCGGCATGGTGGGAATTTTCAACGGCGAGGGAGTGGTGGCGTATTGCTTGATCTTGACGACAAGACCAAGGACCAACACCGCCGCAGCGACGTAGAAAGCAACAGCATATGCGACTGTCAGTGATGACATTTTACAGCATCTTCCGTTTAGTTGGCTCGGTTTTGATAATGCCTCGTGCCGCCAGGGCTCAAGAAATTATCAAATCCGCCACGCCGGGATGCAGAAGATCGTTTCTGCATCCCGGTGCGGGAATTTTGACTGGCTTAGACGCAGCCGGTCGGCTTCGGCAAGCCGGCGATTTTACAAGCCTGCTTGGCGGGGCCGTACGGGAACAGTTCGTACAGGTATTTGTTCGAACCCTTGTCCTTACCGAATTTTTTCTTGATGGCCTTGACCAGGACGCGGACGGCCGGGGCAATCTGGTACTCGTTGTAGTACTCACGCAGGAAGTTAACGACTTCCCAGTGCTCATCGGTCATGTCGATTTCTTCGTCCTTGGCGATCAGATCAGCCAGTTGCTCGTTCCAGGCGGAGAGGTCGATCAGGTAACCTTCTTCGTCGGACTCAAAGCTTTTTCCGTCAATTTCGTAAGCCATATCAAAAACTCCTTTGTCTTAAAACTCATCTATAGTTGAAGAGATTAGGGCAATGCCCTGTTGCTCGATTGTCCCTGTTGATTTTTTTTAAAGCCAGGAATTTACTGCCCCGTGTTCAACCACGAGGTCAACAAACCCGCCGTAATCGACGACGGTAATGCCGTCCATAATCTTGTCGCTGGCAATGCCGCGTGCTTCCAGGTCCGGACCCATAACGTACATGGGGTGGTCCTTGGCCGCGTCGGAAACCTTGTCAGAAACATTGGTGCCACTGGTTGCGGCATAGACGCCGTCTTCCAGAAGCAAAATCGGTGAACCCTTTTCCGACAGCCGGATGCAACTATCCAGACTGTTGCGCTCGAAGGGCGATTTGTTAACGGTATGAATCATAACTGCTTATCCTTGAATTAACTGGGCGATTAGCCGGAAATAACAACCTCTTGTTCAGCCATCACCTTGGCCAGTTCATCACTGCTCAGGACCTCGACCTCGACCTTGAAATCATCAGGGGTCAAGCCGCGTGCTTCCATCGATTCCTTCTCGACGATGATGCGCCAGACCATATCCATGTCTTCGTCTTCTTCGGCGTCTTCTTTTTCCATCTCGATGATGCCGTAGGTCGGCGAGAAGTTCTTCATGTTGATGGCTGTGGTGTCCTGATCTTTTTTGATCTGGTAGACACCATCATCAACGAAAACGATGGCAGCGTTCTGTTCGAAGGCGGCTGAAATCAGCACCGCTTCGAGTACTTCAAGCGCATAGATAGTGCCGTAAGGCGCCTTGCGGTTGACGTACATGAAATTCTTAACGACACCTGCTGTGTCGAATTCGACTTCGCTCATTTCAGATATCCTTTCCGGTTAATCGCCGAATACGACCAGTCGGTCGGCGGCGATGCCGACCTCGGTCAATTGGCCCAGCCCCGAAATACGGAAGCCGTCGGCCAGGTTTTCCTCGACGATGCCACGACGTAATGCTGCTGCGATGCAGACGACAAGATCGACATTATGTTCACTCGCCAGTTCACCCCACAACTTGACCAGATTGCGGTCATCAGCCTGTGGTGCGCTGAGCTTGTTGGCGTTGTTGACGCCGTCGTAATAGAAGAACACGCGCATCACTTCGTGGCCCTTTTCGATTGCTGCCTTCACAAAGTGATAGGCAGAATCGGACGCCTGATGGGTGAACGGTCCTTCGTTGACCTGAATACCGAATTTCATATCTCGTCTTCCTCTGAATGACGCCTAGAAGTGGACGTGCGATGACTG